>OLQY01000005.1_pt1 | contig 296733 bp, 280 predicted proteins | sample 1672851 | NCBI WGS metagenome assembly OLQY01 (sample SAMEA3136730, study PRJEB25190) | human gut metagenome
ATTGGAAAAGATCTCCTTTAAACAGAGATCATAGGGATTCATTGTCAAAATATCAACTTCCTTTCTTTTTATAAATGAATCCTGAATCAGCACCATTTCTATTCCGGAAAAAATAAGTACTACTATTTAATACGATAAAAAATCAAAAAACGTTTAAAAGTTTTTTAAAAAAATTGTCTTATACTTCAGAGATATGGTCTTGTCGGTAGGTGAAGTGTTTTTCCTATGGTATAATAACAAGGCAGGTGATAAAAAGATGGAACATAAAACAATTTCAATCAAAGGTGCTCGTGAAAACAACCTGAAAAATATAGATTTGGAAATCCCTCGTGATAAGCTGGTCATTATGACTGGAGTATCCGGAAGCGGGAAGACCTCTTTGGCATTTGATACGATTTATGCCGAAGGGCAAAGACGATATATGGAATCTCTGTCGGCGTATGCCCGACAGTTTTTAGGGAATAGTGAAAAACCAGATGTGGATCAGATCGATGGTCTGTCTCCGGCCATTGCGATCGATCAGAAAACGACTTCCAACAATCCTCGCAGTACAGTTGGTACGGTAACCGAAATTTATGATTATCTGCGTTTGATGTATGCGCGGATCGGTGTGCCCTATTGTCCACATCATAATGAACCGATTACCGGCAGTACGATCAAAGAGATGATCGATCGTATCATGGAATTGGAAGACGGAACGCGCTGTACAATTTTGGCACCGGTGATTTCCGGAAAGAAAGGAACACACAAGGACCTTTTGGATAAGTTGATCAAGGAAGGCTATGTTCGTATTCGTTTGGATGGACAGATCGTTTATCTGGAAGAAGTAGAACCATTGGAAAAGAATAAAAAGCATAACATTGATGTGGTTGTGGATCGTATCGTGAAATCGGATAATCGTTCGCGTTTTCATGATTCACTGGAAACCGCATTGAAGTTGAGCGATGGCCTGGCCGTTTTACTGACAAAGGACGAAGAGATTCTTTTCTCCAGTAACTATGCTTGTAAGATCTGTGGTTTCAGCGTACCGAAACTGGAACCTAAATTGTTCAGCTTTAATGCGCCTTTTGGGGCCTGCCCGGAATGTAAAGGTTTAGGAATTACGCAAAAGGTGGATCTACAATTGTTGATTCCGGATCCTTCTTTATCCATTGATAAAGGGGGAATTCGGTACTATAAAAATATCGTCAATACGGAAAATCTGGAATGGCAGCGTATGCAGGCATTAATTGATTATTATCAAATCGATACAAGTGTTCCGATCAAAGATCTTCCGAAGAAAAAACTGAACTATATATTATATGGATCGGATGTGCCGATTGCCTATCAGCTTCATTCGCGCGGTGGTATCCATCAAACGAAAAATGAATATATTGAAGGGGTTATACCGATGATCGAACGTCGGTATATGGAAACGACTTCGGCCATGTCCAGAGACTGGTATGGATCCTTTATCGCCGATGCACCGTGTCCGGTATGTCATGGTGCGCGTTTAAACGAACAGGCTTTAAGTGTGCGTGTAGGTGGAAAAAACATTCATGAATGGACACAGATGTCGATCAAGGAAGCCTTGGATTTTATGAATCATTTAGAGCTGACACCCATGCAGGAAAATATTGCACATCTGATCATTAAAGAAATTAAGAACCGACTGGAATTCTTAAATCATGTCGGATTGAATTATTTAACCTTGGATCGTTTAGCTTCTACCTTATCCGGAGGCGAGGCACAGCGTATTCGTTTGGCTACACAGATCGGTTCTCGTTTGACCGGTGTGATGTATGTATTGGATGAACCGAGTATTGGTCTGCATCAAAGAGATAACGATCGTTTGATTTCTGCCTTAAAAGATATGCGTGATTTAGGCAATACACTAATTGTGGTAGAACATGATGAAGATACGATGAAAGCCAGTGATTATATTGTCGATGTCGGACCAGGAGCGGGTATTCATGGCGGACAGATCGTAGCGGCAGGAACGCCACAGGAAATCATGGAAAATCCGGATTCCATCACCGGTGCGTATTTAAGTGGACGTAAACGTATTGAAGTACCGACAAAGCGCCGTAAAGGAAATGGGAAAAAGTTGCGTATTGTCAAAGCCAGTCAAAATAATTTGAAAAATGTAACCGTAGATTTTAAATTGGGAACTTTTACCGTTGTGACCGGTGTTTCCGGATCTGGAAAGTCCAGTCTGGTGACGGAAGTTTTAACCCATGGTGTACAAAATGCACTAGGTCGTCTTCGTATTAAACCGGGCCAGTGCAAGGAAATCAAAGGGCTGGAAAATATTGATAAGATTGTAGAGATCGGGCAAGATCCGATCGGTCGTACACCACGAAGCAATCCGGCGACTTATACCGGTGTTTTTGATGATATTCGTGATTTGTTTGCCCAAACTAAGGAAGCAAAAATGTTAGGATATGATAAAGGGCGTTTCTCGTTTAATGTTAAAGGAGGACGTTGTGAAGCGTGTCAGGGTGATGGAATTCTTCGCATCTCCATGCATTTTTTGCCGGATGTGTATGTACCTTGTGATCAATGCGATGGAAAACGATATAACGAAGAAACGTTGCAGGTACGCTATAAAGGAAAGAATATTGCGGACGTATTAGATATGACGGTCGAAGAAGCACTGGACTTTTTCTCTAATGTATCCAAGATTCGTCATAAGCTGCAGACTTTATATGATGTAGGTTTGTCGTATATCAAGCTGGGACAGAGTGCGACGACCTTATCCGGTGGGGAAGCACAGCGTGTCAAACTGGCCAGCGAACTGCAGAAAAAGGCAACTGGAAAGACTTTGTTTGTCTTAGATGAGCCAACGACCGGTTTGCACAGCGATGATGTACGAAAACTGATTGAAGTTTTACAGCGATTGGTCGATCATGGTGATACTGTGGTTGTGATCGAGCACAACCTGGATGTGATCAAATGTGCGGATCAGATCATCGATATCGGACCGGAAGGCGGTCAGGATGGTGGAACGATCTTGGTCACCGGAACACCGGAACAGGTAGCTGCCTGTGAAAAGAGCTATACCGGACAATATTTGAAACCTTTGTTGGAAAGGAAGTGAGAACATGGCACAGCAGGAAACACAGCCAACGATCAGTGTCAAAGATCTGGCGGCTAAATTTAACTGGGAAAGAGTAACGGGCGATGAAGAAAGCCTGCAGCGAAAGTTGGTGACCGCAGAAACCAATCGACCGGGGTTGGAGTTAGCCGGTTATTTTCCCAATACAGTAACCAAGAGACTGACGATTTTAGGAGATAAAGAAATCTTATATATTGAGCAGGAGATGGATGAAGTCTCACAGCGAAGAAGCTTTGAATTTTTAACGGGTGAAGATACACCGGCCATCGTAATTGCCCATGGGCATGAATGTCCGGCTATCTTGGCGGAAATTGCGATTCGTAAGAATTTTCCGATTTTTAAAACGGCGGTAGAGACAGCCCATACGATTGTCAATGTCACTAACTATCTGGATGAAAAGTTGGCACATTCGATCATCATTCATGGCGAATTGATGCGTATTTATGGAATTGGTGTCATGATTACCGGACCTTCCGGCATGGGAAAAAGTGAGATTGCCCTGGAATTGATCAAAAAGGGACATCAGTTGATTGCCGATGATCGCATCGACTGTTATCGAATCCATAATGTATTGGTAGGGCGTACTCCGAAGATGTTGGAAGGCTTTATGGAGCTTCGCGGTGTTGGCATCATCAATGTAGGGCGTATGTATGGTGTTGGTGCTTTTGCCCATCAGACTAATATCGATTTTCAGATCGAACTGGTTTCTTTTGATGGAAATGAAGAGTATGACCGCGTGGGAATCGAAGAAAAAGAATATTCGGAAATTATGGGAGTAAAGATCTTAAAGATGCGCATTCCGGTCAGTGGCGGACGTCCGATGTCAACGATCATTGAAACGGCGGTTACGAATTACTTGTTGTTGCAGGACGGATTTGATTCGGCCAAAGAATTTGAAGAAATGGTCTTAAAAAAGATCGCAGCCAATAAAGAAGAGGATGAAGACAATGCAGCTCTTTCCTGATACAAAGATCATTCTTTCTATAGGAGGGCTTCATGTCACATGGTATGCCGTTTTGATTTTGACCGGTGTACTGGCCGCCTACTTTCTGGCGCAAAACACCATGAAGAAATGGGGTTACAGTAAAACGATTTTAGAAGATTATGTAATTCCCATGATGGCTTTATCCATTATCGGCGCACGTTTGTACTATGTAATCTTTGAGTGGGATTTCTATAGTGCGCATCCTGATCAGATCATTGCGATCTGGAATGGTGGACTCGCCATCTATGGAGGTTTGATCGTAGGGGTTCTTTACAGCATCTACTACTTTAAGCGACAGAGGATCAGTGCTTTGCGAATGGCAGACTGTATCATGCCCGGTGTCATGGTGGCGCAGGCTTTCGGACGCTGGGGCAATTTTATGAATCAGGAAGCTTTTGGAAAGGTCGTACCGGAAAGCTATTATGCGTTATTTCCATCTTTTATAAAAGAGCAGATGTATATTCAAGGGGCATATCGTGAACCGACCTTTTTGTATGAAAGTGCCGGGAATATTTTAGGCTTTTTGTTTATTTATTTTATCTTTCGTAAACGATTTTATAAAAGACGAGGCGATTGTGCCTTTATGTACTGTATCTGGTATGGAGTTCTACGCTTTTTAGTCGAAGGTTTGCGTACTGATTCTTTGATGATCGGTGCTTTTCGAGTCTCACAGCTTGTTTCTTTGGCCATTGTGTTGTTTGGCATATTCGGTTTAAGTGGTCTTTTACATAAAGCCTTTCACTGGAATCATAAGCCGGTGATCCTTTTTGATCTGGATGGAACCTTACAGGATTCTCAACATCTGGTCTTTGAAACGTTTAAAGAGGTATTTCGAATCCGTAAGCCGGAACATCAACTGTCACAGGAGGAACTGTATTCTTTCTTTGGACCGACTTTGGAAGAAACGTTCTCAAAATACTTTAAAAAAGAAGAACTGGATGATGTGATCGCCTTGTATCAGAAGATCAATATCAAATACCACGATACTTTATTGAAACCGATGCCCAATGCCTTTGAAACGGTATCGACATTACATGAACAGGGTTATAAAATGGCGGTTGTGTCTAATAAGCGAATCGGTATTGTGAAAATGGGATTAAAGGCCATTCATTTAGAGCCATATTTTGATGTGGTTTTAGGAAAAGAGCAGCTTCCAGAACCTAAACCAAGTCCATCCGGACTCTTAGAAGCATGTAACTTGTTAAAAGTGGGACATGATGATGTAATATATGTCGGAGATAATGTGACAGATATCGTGTGTGCCAAAAATATGGCAGCTTATTCGGTAGGGTTTAGTAACGATGATAGACAGTTGGAACAACAAAAACAGGCACATCCTTGTAAACAGATCACAGATCTTCGAGAATTAATTCAATTATGTAAGGAGGAACGAGCATGGAGCGACAATACGATTTGGTAATCATAGGAGCCGGGCCAGCCGGAATGGCGGCCAGTGTATATGGATCTCGTGCCGGTTTAAAGACATTATTATTAGATAACGGTGCTCCGGGAGGGAAGCTGATCAAAACGCATTTGATTTCTAATTATCCGGGTGTAAAAGAACTTTCAGGTGTCGATCTGGCAACACAGATGTTTGAACAATCGACATCCTTTGGAGCTGAATATGCCTATGGCGATGTCGAAAAAGTAGATGCCGACAAAAAAGTGTATTTAAGTGATGGTACGGTTGTAGAAGGAAAGGCCGTGATCGTTGCGACGGGAACAAAAGAACGATTATTGAACATACCGGGCGAACAGGACAACATCGGACGCGGTGTATCTTTTTGTGCCGTTTGCGATGGTGCTTTTTTCAGAGGAAAAGATGTAGTCGTGATCGGTGGCGGTAATTCCGCTTTGGAAGAAAGCTTGTATTTAACACAGTTTGCCAATTCAGTAACGATCGTGATTCGAAGAGATGTATTCCGGGCAGAAAAAAGAATTCAGGATCAGATTCAAAACAATGAAAAAATCAAGGTTATCGTCAAACATATTCCCAAGGAAATCTTGAGTGAAAATGGTAAAGTTTCCGGTATTGTTTTGGAAAATGTAGATACCAAAGAAAAACAGACAGTTGCCTGCCAGGGAATCTTCCCTTATATCGGACAAGATCCAATCACTTCTTGTTTGGAAGGTTTGGGCGTTTTAGATGAAAGAGGCTATGTCAAAGTCGATGAACACATGGAAACATCGATTAAAGGCTTGTATGCGGCCGGGGATGTGATCCAAAAAGAACTTCGTCAGGTCGTGACGGCAACCAATGATGGTGCCATCGCTGCCCAGCATGCTTTTCATGAGATTACGGGAATTTAACTTGTAAAGGCTTTCATTTTTCGCAAAAAAATGCTTTAATAGGGATAGAACTATTAGTATTGGGGTGAAAGATATGAACGCTATGGAAGCAATCTATAAGGCTATGGATGCCTATCATGAAATTACCGGATTGCACAGTTATTTTGTACAGGATGAGACAGATATTGTCAGTGCCAGTGCCAAGGAGAAGAATTTTTTCTGTAAATGTCTGAAAACTAGCAGCAGTGCTTTAAAACATTGCGATGAGTGTACAGTAGAAAACTATACACAGGCATTACAATCCATGAAGGTACAGACATATTCTTGTCATGCCGGTCTTGTCAAATGGTCGGTTCCGGTAGAAGTTAAGGGATTGACAGGTGTGATCATTTCTGAAGGAGTTATTTCTAAGCAGCAGATCAAGGAAAGTGAAGACTGGATCTCCTATCTATCAGAAAAGTACAATGTATCAAAGTCGATCCTGTTGGAAAACTATCATCAGGTACAACAGATGACAGAAGAGCAGGTGGATCGAAGCATTCAGCTTTTAAAAGATATTTTAGCTTATTATGCCGCAAGTATCAGTGAGGACTAAGGTTCTCACTTTTTTCATGCATCAAAAAAGATGCATTATGCGATCTGAAGATATTCGCAAAGTGCATCTTTACAATCTTGTGCATCTTGATAACCGGTTTTGTATAAGCTTTCCAGTTTTACGACATCTTGTTCCAGTCTTCCTACGCCATGCGTATCACTTGGATAGATGACAAAAAGCTTTCCTTCTTTTTCTAATTCTTCCATTTTTTCAAACTGGGCATTGTATCGAGTGTGTCTGTTTTTACAAGCATCGATCACATAAGGATACTCTTTGTACATTTTTTCAATCATCGGCATCAGCTTGTTGGAGCTTTTACGATAGCCTTTAACTTTTGTGGAAACCACAACGATCTTGTCATAGCCTTTATCCATCATAAATTCAAAAGGAATGGAATCACCTAATCCACCATCTAACATTTTATGTCCATTAAACTCTACGATCTTAGAGATGATTGGTAAGGATGCACTGGCACGTATATATTCCATGTTTTCCTGAATATGAGGGATGGGTGCATAAATGGACTGTCCGTTTTTACAATCGAAACAGACACAATACATCCGTGTTTTGGAGTTATTAAAGGTTTTATAATCAAATGGATCAATGACATTGGGAATTTCATCATAGATGAATTGTGCATTGAATAAATCACCTGTTTGTATCAAAGATTTAAAAGAAAAGCTTCGTTTATCCACTAAATAGTGCGCACCGATACGAATGGCACGTCCTCTTTGTTCGCTGATATAGCTTGTCGCATGGCAGGCACCGGCACTGACACCGATGACACCGTCAAAATGAATGTTGTTGTCGAGAAGAAAGTCAATGGTTCCACACGTATAGGCTCCACGCATTCCTCCTCCTTCTAAAACGAGTGCTGTTTTCATGAAATGACCCCCTTTATTGAATATTTATTATACCGCAATTGACGCTTGAGGCAAGGAATTAAATTGATGTGAAACCAGCAAAAGGGGTATAATGAAAAAAAGAAAGAGAAGTGATCCAAATGAAATTGATTCTTGCGATTATGTCAAATGATGACAGTCCTATGGTGAGTTCTGCCTTGAATAAAGATGGTTTTCAAGTGACCAAATTAGCGACGACCGGCGGCTTTCTTCGAGCCGGTAATACGACTTTGATTTGTGGATGCGAAGATGAAAAAGTAGAAAACGCAATTTCTATCATAGAAAAATATTCCAGTAAACGAACGGAGCTTGTTCCAAATACAGCAGGTTATGATATGAGCCATTTTGCGACATTTCCTTTAGAGGTTCAGGTAGGTGGAGCTGTTATCTTTGTTTTAGATGTCGATCAGTTTATAAAGGTATAATTCATAAACAAAACACCCTATTGAAAAACTCCCTAAGAATAAGTGTTTCTACTTCTTTTTAAGGAGTTTTTTTTATGCACGAAGCTATTAAATCACACAATTTGTGATTTTTTTATATAAAAACGGGAAAATGTAAAATAATATACTAGTAAAGCGATATGAAATATGGTATAAATGAATTAGTCTTATATGACTAAAATAACAAATAGGTCAAAATATGATCTTATTTAACGAATAAAAATGACAATATAGAGAATAAATAGGAAGGTTAAAGGGTGAGAAAATGAGAAGAGGATTAAAAAAATGCTGGATTTTTTCTCTGGCTGTTTTTTTATCATTAACCACAATATTAGCTCGTGTACCACCAGATTTGACGGTATATGCACAAAGCAAGGATGTAGAAGTGTCCGCCGTAGATTTAGATGGAAATTCGTTAGGGAAAACGGTTTCATTTGCAGGGGGAGATATTACCGAAGCCTCTGCACCAAAAATAGAAGGGAAACGATTTATCCGGGCTTATGTGATTGATTCTGTAACCAATAAAAAAGAAGCGATTCAAAGCATTGAATCCAGAGGTGGACGTGCTTACATTAAGCGAATCAATGAAAGTGTAGATGCCTTGGAACGCTCTTATCTAAGTACAGATACTGCTTCTAAGGTTTATTTTGAATATTTAGATCTGGCGAAAACAGTAATGGTTACATATCAACCCGAAGAGGGCAAAGATATTATTGTCACCGGGCCACCACATCTAGAGTTGGTGAATGGAATCGCTGTTGGATATTTTACGGTATCTGTTCCACGAAATGCCAAACCCATCATTGAGACAAAGGAAGTTGCTTTCGATCAGGATGTGTCAACGACGAAAAGAACGGTATATCGTTACAAGATTACTACTTCACAAGATTTAAATATTCCTATTCGAAGTGAAGTCAAAGAAACTCTGACTATCACGGCAAAGGCAAGTAATGATGGCAAGCATGCCGATGATTGGAAGATGTCGGGGCTTCCTGTCTGTAATATAGGGGAAGCAACTGACAATAACAGTTATGGACGTGCGTGTGTTCGACAAGATTATTTCTATGCCCAAACAGAAATTGTTACGGGAAATATTACCAATCAGGATATTGCCAATAAAAATTCGGTTGGTGAACAAATCACAGAAAGTACAGAAACTTCTTCGTATGGCAGTACAGTTCACCTCAAAGCTTATCATGATATGACTTATTGGGGCGGAAATGTACCTGCTGTATATTCTACCTTCATGTCTATTCTATGGATCAATGGACAACCGTTTGGAGCGCCGCAACCGTTTGCTCGCTTTGGACCGTCTGCTTATGAAAACACATCAAAAGAGGCATCCTATAAACGGCCATACTATGAAGATGTAAACGCGAGTTGGGAGAGTCGCCCTGGCTATGCGAATAAATACACACTCGTTTCCACTTTTGGGCGAAGACAAGGATGGGAACCCTATTGGGGATCAAGGTATTGGAGCGAAAAGAATCGTGACAATGGTTTTTACAATTGGTACAACGATATTATAAAAAGGCATGTCATCGGACAAAAAACACAGACATATGTACAACATGGTCCGCTAGCCGGGGCAACGGTAACGATCACGATTACGGATGCCAAACCAGATAACTATCGTGGCAGCTTAAATACATTTCATGAGTATAAAGATGGCGATGGTTGGGATGACACCTCAGCTTACAATAAAGGGCAGCATAATTCACTTCGTTTAGCCTATGATATTCAAATTGATAATGCACCAACGGATATTGAGGCGATACCTGAATGGGCATCAACAAATCAGTCAAAAGTCGGAATGTATCTAAACTATGGTGTGGAGGATACATGGGTACATGCTGCTGTTGTGAATGAAACAGGTTCTGGTCAAAACAAAACCTCTACGGTCAATGATCCGGCCGATTGGCATAAAAGTGATTCTTCTTGGTTTACCACCGCAAATTCAAATGATCGATATGTGAATGGTGTAGATACAAAATGGGATTCAGATTTAGGTCGAGAAAAACTAGATGATCCATTAACTTCCATTGTAGGAAAAGTGAAGAATGGATATACCAAGCCCATGTATCGAGATATGGCGATTAGTGATGTGCACCTTGTGCCTAATTCAAGAGAGGCAAAATATAATGATAAATATGCCGAGCCCGGCGATTTCTTTGTGAATGCACCTGTGTTTGTAAAAATAGGAAATTCTATAGAAGATAATCGAAAGAACGGATATGTTTCTGTCGGAGGAATGAATGTCATTGGTGTAGAAGCAGAACTACTACATTTGCCGGTTGATTATTATCTGGACGGAGGGACGGTTCAAACGCCTTCGGATTTCCCAGATGCGGCTACATCTAAGGCCGATGGAAATGAACGGTTTATGTACGATGTGGAGGGAAATCCAATTATCCATGTACCATTGGAAGTCCCTACTCGTGAAAATTCCCAGTTTGTCGGTTGGGGATTATATAAGGTCAACAACGGTGTAAAAGGTGAAAAGATCGCTTCTGTTGCTCCGGGAGAAGATATTGATATTCGAAACGAAGCATTGTTTGGTCGTATCAGCGATACGCTTGGAAACGTTAACTTTGATACTGTGCGCTTGGAAGCGGAATATATCGGCACCGAACAGCAAGCTGCAGATGCGTTTGTTGTCAATCATGTCTATAAAGAAAACGAAGACAGCAAACAAGAAGATGGAACAGCGACGGTTGGATCGTTTGTTTCCATTCATGGAACAGATTCCAGCTTAACGGAAAGCGGAGAAAAGAAATTCGCACCGGATAAGTTAGAATACAATGGCAATAAATATAAACTGGTACTTTCTGATGATGCATCGCCTAGGGGTGGATATACAACCTTTACAGATACATCAACTTCTATGACATTTACATATGTACGAACACGAGGCACTGTAAAAGTTCGATATGAAGATACAGAAGGAAATTTATTGCCGAATACGAAAGAGATTACCCTGGTTGATAACGGTCTGGAAGGTACCGAATATGAATCGACAAAGGAAGAATTTACGGATTATGTGTTTGTCGATATGAAAGAGGACTCGGCCCCGGCAAAGGGTACGGTCCAAGAAGGGGATCAAACTGTTGTGTATGTGTATCGTCCTAAGGTCAAAGTTCCGAATACGGGACTGGATGTACCAATGGGCCCTACACTGGCCATACTATTGGATGCTGTGTTGGCTACGGGGATATTCTTGTTAATTCGCCGTAAAAGACGAGGATTGTAAAGTAAGAAAGTCAAAGGAGAAAGAAAATGAACAAAAGATTTCAAAAAGGTTTGGCTGTTAGTGCTTTAACAGCCATGGTAGTGGCACCGTTTGCACACCCTGTATATGCTGTAGGGACTGATGCCAATTCAAATGGTCTGAATGAGACAGAGGAAAGTACATTAAATCTTAAAAAAGATTTGACAGTCAGAGATTTAGATGATGCGAATTATACACCAGAAACACCAAACGTTACTTTTGGCTACACTGTTAGCAATGGTGAAGCAGGAACTTTTACATCTAAACAAGAAGGTAAAGGGGATCAAGTGTTCCAGGTAAAAGCCGGTAAAGATGGAAATTTGGTTAAAGTTAACGGTACAGCGACTACAGGTAATGTAGTATTTACCCAAGATGATACAGCAAAACAGGGTAAGGTTACTAAGGATATTGCATTGGATTTTAGTGGAATTACATTTACCGAAGCAGGTATCTATCGTTATGTGATTACAGAAGCTGATTATACGGTTAACGATAATTCTCAGCTTACAAATGCACTTCCACAAACCACAGCGAACAAAACACGTAATGTCGATGTATATGTAGAACAAGATGGTGGTGCCTATAAAATTAAAGGCTATGTTGTTAGTAAAACAAGTGATTCTACTGGAAAAGATGCCGGTTTTACGGAAGAGAAAACAACCGGTGGAGAAGTCGATCCAACAAAGAGTAGTGTGTACTCTACATATGATGTAACATTAACAAAAAAAGTAGATGGCGTTTTAACAAACAGTGCTGGTTATACTTTTACGATCACATTGCCAACAGATGACAACGGTACTTATGGATATCAAATGAATAATGAGAAGGCATCTACAGTAGAAACAACAAACGGTAACAATACTCATACTGTAACATTGGCGAAAGATGACACAATCAAAATTCAAGGTTTGCCGGTAGGTGCAACGATTGACATCGCCGAAAATCATGTAGAAGGATTTAAATTGCCGACTATTACTGTAGATGACGCAACAAAAGAAATGTCAAATGATGACGGAGCTAAGAAGTGGACATATAGCGGTGTGGGATCTAACAATGCCAATAACGATGCAACCGATGTAGTAATTACCAACAAGACAGAAAATGATTCTATCTTACCTCCTACAGGTATCTTAATGACTATCGCTCCATTTGCAGCTATGGTAGGATTGGGTGCTGCCTTGATCGCATTGTTTGCCAAAAAACGTAAAAACGAAGCTTAATTCGAACGCTAAAAAGTAAACTTTATGTTGCTGGCAGAAAGAATCGCCCGATTTGGGAATAAAATTGTATCGCTTCTGACGGCTATATTGATCATATTGCTTCTAACGTATGGTCTATATTCTTTATGGGATATTTATCGAATCAATCATAATGCTTTTATATCCGATGAGTTATTAAAGTATAAGCCCGGACAGGAAAATGGGTTAGGGTTTGATGCTTTACGAGAGCTCAATCCGGATGTGAAAGCTTGGATTACCATCGATAATACACATATTGATTATCCTATATTACAGGGAAAAGATAATATGGAATATGTAAATAAGGATCCGTTTGGTGAATTTGCACTAAGCGGTTCCATATTCCTGTCAACCAAAAATGCATCGGATTTTTCAGATATCTACAACATGACATATGGTCATCATATGGAAAATGGTGCTATGTTTGGGGATCTGACAAAAATGTTGGATTTAAACTATTTAAAAGAACATACCACGGGCACACTGTATGTACCGGATAAAACTTATTCGGTGAAATTGTATGCTGCTTTGGAATGTAGTGCTTATGAAACTCGAATCTATAACTTGGCTGGTGTGATGTCAGATATGGAAGGGTTTCAAACGTATGTAAAAGCCAATGCCACATCGTATATAGATCAAGGAGTCAAATCGACGGATAAGATCATTGCGTTGTCTACCTGCATGAGTGCTACAACCAATGGAAGGGTTGTTGTATTTGGAACATTAACGGAAACAGAAAAGGAGGTTCAATCATGATTATGTTTTTAAAAAAGAAACATTTTATTGTGTTTGGCTTTCTTTTCTGTATTTTTTGTTTTAGCTTATTTGTGCAACCATTACAAGCCTTGGAAACGGTAAAAACAAAATTAGATATTGAACTGGCCGTTGATGGGAAGTATCCTGATTTACTGCCCAAGGATACCTATGAATTTATACTGGAAAAGGAATCTGGTGGCACATATAAGATTGTGCAGATGGTATCCATCGTTGCCACTAAGGAAGGCAAGGCTTCGATAGATAATATTTTGATTGAGAATGCGGGAGAGTATCATTATCGTCTTTATCAAAAAGCTGGATCGAATCAGGATATGAGCTATGATCCTACCGTGTATGATATTACGGTATATGCTTTTTATAATTCGAACCAAGAGTTGGTATGTGATGCTGTTGCCTATAAAGAAGGGGGTACGCAAAAGGTATCTAACTTTGCGTTTACCAATCAGCTCAATCATCAAAATGTAGTCGATGTCAGTGAAAAGAAGGATAAAACCGATACTTCAACACGGACGAATGAGCAAATGTATGCCATGTTATGCACAACCATGATCGTCTTGATGGTCGTTCTATATAGACGTTCCAGGAGAGAAACGAATGGCTCTTAGAAAGGCAAAGCGAAAAGAAGTACAACAGTATTTCCCAAAAGAATCCGTAGAATCCAGTCCGGTTCAAAAGCCAAAAAAGAATCCTAAAAAACGAGCATTGGAGGAAATTCGTTTCTTTTTGATGCGATCCGGGATTCTTCTTTTGATTTTATACATCATGTTTGGCTGGATTTTTGGTCTCCATGTCGCAAACAATTTGGATATGCAGCCTAAAATATTTGCAGGAGATCTATCTTTGTTTTATCGTTTAGATCCCAGCTACAATATAGGTGAAGTACTTGTTTATCAGGTAGATGGGAAGACGTATCTTGGACGTGTGGTGGCACGAGCAGGGGATGAAGTGGATATTACCGAAGACAACCATTTAAAAATCAATGGAGATATCATGATTGAATCGGATATCTATTATGAAACCGGTCGTTATGAGAACGGAATTTCACTTCCCGTGAAGGTGCCGGCGGATAGTTATTTTCTATTGTGCGATTTGCGGGAAGGTGGAAAGGACTCCAGGATTTTCGGACCCATTCCCCGTTCCGATATTAAAGGCAAAGTCATTACGATATTAAGAAGAAGCAATCTTTAAATCAAAGAGAATGTAATTTTAAAAAACGCATTGAACAGATAAGCAGGAGTTTTGGATCTCCTGCTTTTTGGTTACCAAAAAAAAAGAGCAAAAACTACGTGTTCGATGGCACAATAGTTTTGGCTCTTTATATTACAGGGCTGAGACAATGTCCACACCCGGTAATGTCAGATTAGATTCTACTCTGGATTAGCTGTAAGATCTTGTCGGCTTCTTCTTTATCTTTTTGATAAATGGATGTATTAAATTGCGTTTTGATATCAGAAATATAGATAGCACGTACAGAATGATCTTTTAATGTTAATTTGATGCCTACATACAGACTGGGTTCTGCCGCAATACTCATAAATGTAACGCCACCTAATACTTGATGTGCAAACGGAGCGGATTTACCCTTAAATTTGGCATCTTCATTGGCTATAGAAGCTTTTTCAATATCGGAATAAGCAACATCTCCACAAGTTCCGATAAGAATGGATAATTTTTTATTCTCATCATCAAATACAACGGATTGAAATTCTTTTTTCATGTTCTTTACCTCATTTTGCATCGATTATTTGGCAAGTTCCTATCTTCTCTGTATTCTTTGCTTTGAAAATGTACTAAAGAATAAGATATAGGGGCATAAGCTTACCCAGGTGGACTCAATTTGTCACATCGTTCATTGTATGCGGATAAGCAATAGAATCATCAACAAATTTTCGTGGATGTTTACAAGTTTAATACTCATTTTCCTTGATTTGTAAGCTATACATGATAACCACCTCGCCCAAAGCTATTCAGAAGCAATATATAATGATTGTTTGTCAATTAATAAGCTATGATAAAGTGTTTTTTCATTGTTTTAAGGGGGTTTATTTATTTTCATTATATGTATGATTGTATGAAAATGCAATAAGAAGTATAAGATTTTACTTAATATAGAACAGAATCATTTATCGATGATGCTTATCGTATGGAAAGAGATGTTTGTTCTAAAAATGATGTACCATGTAGAGGACTAAAAAGGCTTTTTGTTGTGTTAGCTTTATCTCACTAATAATGCTTGTTTTTCTATAAATAAAGGTTTAAACTAAGAATAGTTCTTAGAAAAGGAGATAAGATGTACAAGGTTTCGAGGCAAAGAGAATGGATCTATGATTATATACAGTCACACCCTGATCGTCATATGAGCGTAGATGAAATCTATGAGGGTCTAAAGGCAGAAAATCGTGAGGTTTCTGTTGCGACGGTATATAGAAATCTGAAGATCTTACAGGATGAAAATCGGATTGCCAGCTTGATGTTGGAAAGTGGAAAACAAGTTTTTGATAAGACGTGTCGCCCACATGATCATCTGATTTGCACAACTTGTCAAAAGATATTTGACTTGGATATGCCGTATGATCGTTCCATCGAACGTAAAGCGGAACATCAACTGCATATTCCTATTGAATCACATTCTCTTGTGTTGTATGGAACGTGTGCAGATTGTCTTCAAAAGAAAGGTAAGGTATAGGAAAATGGAATTAAAAGGATCTAAAACAGAAAAGAATTTGCAGACTGCATTTGCCGGAGAAAGCCAGGCTCGTAACAAATACACGTATTTCGCCAACGTAGCTCGCAAAGAAGGTATGAATCAGATTGCGGAAATCTTTGAAGAAACAGCTCGTAACGAACAAGAACATGCTCGTTTGTGGTTTGAAGCTTTAGGTGGAATTGGCAGCACAGATGATAACTTAAAAGCAGCCGCTGCTGGTGAAAACTATGAATGGACAACAATGTATAAAGAATTCGCGGATACAGCTCGTGAAGAAGGATTCACAAAGATTGCTTTCCAGATGGACAAAGTAGCTGAAATTGAAAAACAACATGAAGAACGTTACTTGAAATTATTGTCCAATGTAGAAGAAGGAAAAGTGTTCTCTGGAGAAGAAAGCGACACTTGGATTTGTGGAATTTGTGGTTTCCAATATACAGGTGCTAATGCTCCTAAAGCTTGTCCGGTATGTGGATATCCTCAGTCTGTATTCCGTAGAATTGCGAAAAATTATTAATAGATTTATTGTTTTAATTGGAAGAGCTGCTCTTTTAAAAAGAGTGGCTTTTTTTATGGTATAAAACTTGACTGAAATAAAAATACAATGATAAACCGATACTAATTGATATCAATTAGTATCAGAGACTATATGGAAATTACCAAATTCTTAGAGATTCTTCACGATAAAAAATTTATGGATTATAGAAAGATGAGTAATAAATATCCAGATACATTTCAGGAATATTTAGATACGCTTTCTATATTTTATAAGAAGCTCCCTTTAGAAGATGCACAGGGAAATTTTATGGTGTTTTTGGAAGAGCCTTTAAAGATTCAAACATCTACACTTAGAACATTGTTTCAAAATCAAAGTGATTTATATAGTGCTAAGTCTTTGGAAACAGAGATTATTGCGACTTCCGCTATCGAAAATATTGATTTTTCCAGAGATAGTGTACGCTCTATTTTATCAGGGCAGGCATCTAAGAATGAAGAAGAAAAAAGAATTGAAGGCCTTAAAAAAGGATTGGAATTTATCTCAGATCCAGGTAATAAGATCACAGAAGAGAATTTATATAAGTTGTATAAGATGGCAATTGGTAAATATCTCGATGAAGAAAATCAGTTAAAGGAAGGCAATTTATATCATCATGATTCGGTTTATGTAGTAGGAACAAAAGTAGAACATACCGGAATTAGTTACAAGCAAGTTCCTTCGTATATGAAGTCATTGGTTAAATATATAAATCAAAAAGATGATATACAAGATCTGATGAAAGCTTGTATTATTCATTTTTATATCGCTTATGTTCATCCATGGTTTGATGGAAATGGTAGGATGGCCCGATTAGCACATCTTTGGTTTTTGGTACAAAGAGGCTATCAATCAGTATTGTTTGTTCCTTTTTCCAGCCTTATTGAAAAGACAAGAAAACAATATTATGATGCCTATCAAACCATTGAAGACAATTATCGCTATACGCATACAATAGATGTCACACCATTTTTGTTGTATTTTATAAACAATGTTTATAATAAAATCGAACAGACATTACAGGAGGATACTTTGTCTGTATATCGATTAGCACTCAATCAAAAGAAGATCACAAACAAAGAAGATAAGTTATGGAAATTTGTCTTATCGTATTTTGGAACGGAAGAATTCTCAACGAAAGAATTAGAAAAGGCTTATGGAGATGCAGCCTATGCGACGATTCGAAGTTTTGTCTTAAAATTTAAGGGTTTGGGTTTGTTGACGGCAATTTCTTATACAACAAAGAATAAGTACAGGGTGAAAAGATAAATAAGATAAGCATTATTTAAACATAGTCTTGTTTTACAAAAAACCTATAAAAAACTGCAAGAAAGCAGAAAAATATATATAAAATCTGTAATTCTGCAGTTTTTTTATAAAACTTTATTCTTTTCCAGGAAGAATTTTAAAAATGGAAGAATTGTTGTATAGTTAACTTAATTAGAAGATGGGAGTGCTTTTCATGTCTTTAGTAACTTGCCTGCTTATATTGATTGTTGCTTTTTTGGCCGGTGTAGAAGGTATATTGGATGAGTTTCAGTTTCATCAACCGTTAGTGGCCTGTACCTTAGTTGGTTTAGTGTCTGGTTATTTGACAGAAGGTGTACTTTTAGGTGGATATCTTCAAATGATGGCTTTAGGATGGGCTAATGTTGGTGCGGCTGTTGCACCGGATGTAGCGTTAGCTTCTATTGCCTCCTCGATTTTGATGGTTCATGGATTACAGGGAAATCTTCCTGTAGATTTTGTGATTTCTGTATCGATAGCGATCGCTATTCCTTTATCGGTGATTGGTTTGTTTTTGACAAAGTTTTGCAGGACAAAAGCGATCCAACTGGTACAAAAGATGGATCAGGCGGCATTGCAGGCAGATTTTAAAGTAATGGAAAGACAACAGCTATTAGGTATAAGTATGCAGGGAATGCGTGTAATGCTTCCGGCTTTGTTGCTGGTGTTGCTTCCAAATGATTGGATCATTTCTTTGATTGGTAGCTGTCCGGTTGTTGTATTAAGAGGATTGAGCGTTGCCAAAGGATTGATTCCGGCTTTAGGCTTTGCGATCGTCATTAATGTATTGGCTTCCAAAGAAACTTGGGTTTTCTTTGCCCTGGGATTTATTTTGGCAGGTATATCATCGCTTTCTTTAATTGGTGTTTGTATCATTGGTGCTGCGATGATGTTGATTTATATGGCTTTGAAAAAAGGGACAGATCAAGGAACAAGTTTTGATATAGATGCATCAATCAGTGATTTGCTGGATCGATAGATCAGTGTGGGGTGTGGTATGCACATCCTTTTTTTGCGTTTTTTCAAATTTTCTTCAAAAAAGTTTGAATTTTAAGTTTCATAGCCCTTTATACGTTAAAGACATCAAAAGAAAAGATAGTTAGAGCACAATGATTCATGTTAGAATGTAAAGGATGAAAAGGAGAACAGGTTCATGAAAATTCTAGTGATTGGAAAAGGTGGAAGAGAACATGCTTTGGCTTTGGCATGTTCTAAAAGCAAGCTTTGTACGCAATTGTATATGGCACCGGGGAATCCGGGCATGGCAAAGATCGGTACATGTGTGAATATTTCGGATAGTGATGTGGATGGATTAGTGGCATTTGCCAAAGAAAAAGAAATTGATTTAACGATTGTTGGACCGGAGGCAACTTTGTCTTTGGGTGTTGTAGATGCGTTTCAAAAAGAAGGGTTGAAGATCTTTGGCCCGACAAAAGCCGCAACCCAGGTAGAATCCAGCAAGGACTTTGCGAAAAAGATCATGGCTAAATACAACATTCCTACGGCGGCGTATGAAACCTTTGATGATTATGAAAAGGCAGTTGCCTATGTAAAAGAAAAGGGAGCGCCTATTGTTATTAAGGAAGATGGATTAAAGGCTGGAAAAGGTGTAACGGTTGCCTATACGTTAGATCAGGCATTGGAAGCTTTAAAGATTGCGTTTGAAATTCCGGGCAATAAAGTGGTTGTGGAAGAATGCTTAGTCGGCTTTGAATTCTCTTTGATCTGCTTGGTGCATAATGATGTAGTCGTGCCATTACAGATTGCCCAGGATCATAAGTGTGTGGGTGATGGTGATACAGGGCCTAATACCGGTGGTATGGGATCGTATAGTCCGGTTAAAAAGATCACACCGGAAATCATTGAATATACGATGAATACTGTTATGATCCCTATGGCTAAGGCCATGATGCAGGAAGATGTTTCATTTACCGGTTTCTTGTATGGCGGTTTGATGTTGACAAAGGATGGCGTCAAAGTCATCGAATTCAATGCTCGTTTTGGAGATCCGGAAGCCGAAGTCATTCTACCTCGACTGGAAAGTGATTTTGTACAAGCTATTCTGGATGTCATGGATGGAAAAAAGGTAGAATTGAAGTGGACCGATAAAGTCAGCCATGGTGTGGTTTTGGCCAGTACAAACTATCCGGCAAGTTCGACAAAGGGTGCTGTCATTGAAAATCTGGATGCGGTAGATGCCCTGGTTTATCATATGGGAACCAAAGAAGTGGATGGTCACCTGGTAACAGATGGTGGACGTGTATTGATGATTACCACCTTGGAAGATACACTGGAAAAAGCTTATGAACATACATATAAAGAAGTAGAAAAGATTCAATGCAGTGATTTGTTTTATCGTCATGATATAGGAAAGAAGGATATGGAACATGAGTAAGTCAGATTTAGAGATTGCACAGGAATGTGTCTTAGAACCGATTGAAAAAGTCGCAGCTAAAATCGGTATTCCATCCGATTGTCTGGAACATTATGGTAAATATAAGGCTAAATTATCCTTTGATTTCATTAAAGAATTAGAAAAAAGAGAAATGGGGAAGCTGGTGCTTGTGACAGCAATCAACCCTACAAAAGCCGGAGAAGGAAAAAGTACGACAACCGTTGGTTTAGGGGATGCCTTAAATCAGATTGGTAAGAAGTCGATGATGGCTTTGCGTGAGCCAAGTCTTGGGCCTGTATTCGGTTTGAAAGGTGGTGCTGCCGGCGGTGGTTATGCCCAAGTCGTTCCAATGGAAGATATCAACCTTCATTTTACCGGGGATATGCATGCAATCACGACCGCCAATAACTTAGTTTGTGCCATGATCGATAATCATATCCATCAGGGAAATGAATTGAACATCGATCCGGAAAAGATCACCTTTAAACGTTGTCTGGACATGAATGATCGTACTCTTCGTGATATCACGATTGGCCAGGGATCCAAAGCCAATGGAGTAGAGCGTAAAGATGGTTTCAACATTACAGTTGCCAGTGAAGTTATGGCGGCTTTGTGCTTGGCCAGTGATTTAATGGATCTAAAGAAACGCTTTGGTGAGATGTTGGTTGCCTATACGTATGAAGATAAACCGGTATATATCAAAGATTTAAAATGCGAAGGCGCCATGGCCATGGTTATGAAAGATGCGATCCTTCCCAATATCGTACAGACTTTAGAACACAATCCGGTATTGATCCATGGTGGTCCATTTGCCAATATCGCGCATGGATGTAACTCCGTGATCGCCACGAAAGCTTGTTTACGACTGGCCGATTATACCGTAACCGAAGCAGGTTTCGGAGCCGATCTGGGTGCTGAAAAATTCTTGGATATCAAGTGTCGATTAGCCGATTTACATCCAAATGCTGTAGTCATTGTAGCTACGGTACGTGCTCTTAAACAGCATGGCGGTGTTGCCTATGAAGATTTAAAAGAAGAAAATGTACAGGCGTTATTGGATGGTTGTCAAAATTTGGCCAAGCATATCGATACCATCCAGCAGTTTGGTTTACCTTATGTGGTTGCGATTAACCAATTTGTTTCGGATACCGACAAAGAAATTGAGGCATTGGAAAACTGGTGTAAAGAAAATGGACATCCGATGTCTTTGTCAACTGTTTGGGCTGATGGGGGAAAAGGTGCCATTGATTTAGCCAACAAAGTCGTTGAACTTTGTGAAAAAGAAAATACTTATGCACCATTGTACGATGTCAACAAGAGCATTGAAGAAAAAATCACGACCATTGCTCAGAAAGTGTATGGAGCTGATGGGGTCGATTTTACCGAGGAAGCCAAAGCACAGATCGAAACCTTTAATAGAAACGGATGGGATAAATTACCAATCTGTATGGCTAAAACACAGATGTCTTTAAGTGATGATGGATCCGTTATGGGAAGACCAACCGGATTTAAAATTACGGTTCGAGAACTCAGGCCAAGCTTAGGGGCTGGCTTTATCGTTGCCTTGACCGGTAAAGTATTAACTATGCCGGGACTCCCAAAACATCCAAGTGCATTAGATATGGATATTGATGAAAACGGAAAGATTACAGGCCTTTTCTAAAAAAGTAAGTCAAGAGAGTGTAAGGAGAGCGTATATATCGTATGATATGCGCTCTTTTGTGCGACAGGCAGTCGCTATAGTCCACCCATGTACAGGCATGGATGGACTTTCTTTCTAAATAGAAGTTCTATTTACGATACTGTGTATAAACGAAATGAATGAACTTTGAAAGGAAAGGTGTCACGTAGGTGAAAGTCCTACTCTGTTGAGTTCCAATGCAACGCAGAAAATCTAAACTAGTGCATTTTCGTGAGGGGATGTGCGAAGGAGTTGTGGAAAACCGTGAGGTCCATAGATGGTCTGGCAGGCCGAAATGTAGTGTGAACTGTATAGGCGGCAGGGATGTTTGATGACCGTGCGAAAGATTGGGAAATCTATATACTGTTTACTCGAATGAATTGGATGGGTAAATGGGAACATTCATGTGATGACAGTTGGCATGTCAGAAAGGATATAGAGATGACCCTGTGAGAACTTCATACTCGCAAAGGGTCTTGTGATATAAGTGTAATACGAAGTTCACAAGATGTATGAAGTAGTCAGACAAGCTCATAGTAACGAAGTATGTTGAGAAACCAAAGCTCAACGGTATCTTGGCTGCTGTCTATCAAAACATATTTGGGCAAGAGTTATATCCAAGTGTTGAAGAAAAGGCGTCTAATCTCTTATACTTCCTTATCAAAGATCATCCTTTTGCGGACGGCTGTGAACGCATCGGTGTTACGATCTTTTTAGAGTTCTTGAATAAGAATCATCATCTGATCATTGATGGCAAACAAATCATATCGGATAGTGCTCTTGTAGCGATAACCTTAATGATTGCCGAATCAAGGCCGGAAGAAAAGGAAACTATGGTCAAATTAGTGATGAACTTTCTTGTGAAAAATTAGCAGTAATTTGTTTGAAAAAGATGTAAAAAAGAACAGGCACATATCACACAAGATTACCTGTTCTTTATCCTATGTAGTTACAGCTTATTGACGAATAAAGCTCGTATTGCGTTTAATACGGCAATAACCATAACACCGACATCGGCAAAGATTGCGATCCACATATTCGTTAAACCTAACGCCCCTAATAGTAAGCAGATTAGTTTTACACCGATGGCAAATACAATGTTTTCATAAACGATGCGAAGACATTTTTTTGATATTTTGATAGCCTTTGGAATCTGCATAGGATCATCATCCATTAAGACGATATCCGCTGCTTCGATGGCCGCATCACTTCCCATGGCCCCCATGGCAATTCCAATATCGGCTCTTGATAGAACGGGAGCATCATTAATGCCATCCCCGACAAAGGCCAGTTTTGCATGCTCTGGTTTGGACGATAAAAGTTCTTCTACTTTTTCTACTTTATCACCTGGTAAAAGGTTACTGTAAACAGCATCTAATCCTAATTTTTGACCAATTGAATCGGCCACTTTTTTAATATCGCCAGTCAACATGACTAACTTTTCGATTCCACAGCTCTTTAAAGCCTGCATGGCCTTTAAAGAAGTTGGTTTCAACACATCGGAAATGACAATGTGTCCTGCGTATTGACCGTTGATGGCCATATGAAGGATCGTTCCGGTATGATGACATTCTTTATAAGGAATGTGGTATTTTTCCATAAGTCTGGTATTTCCAATCAAGACATCTTGTCCATCGACTTTGGCAACAATACCATGTCCGCTGATTTCCTGAATATCTTTTACGCGGGAGCGGTCAATTTCATGATGATAGGCGCGCTGTAGGCTTTTACTGATAGGATGCGAAGAGGCACTCTCTGCCAAAGCTGCAATCTCAATCAGCTTATCATTTTCAATTTGATTATGATGAATACCGCTGACTTCAAAAACGCCCTGTGTTAATGTACCGGTCTTGTCAAAGACAACGATTTTAGTTTTTGATAATGTTTCTAAGTAATTGGAGCCTTTTACTAAAACACCGGCTTTACTGGCACCGCCGATACCGGCGAAGAAGCTTAAAGGAATACTGATGACAAGGGCGCAAGGGCAGCTGATGACTAAGAAAGTCAATGCACGATATACCCATACATGCCATTGTGGATCTAAATTCATACCAAACATACGCACGATGGGTGGTAATATAGCCAAAGCTAAAGCGCTGTAACAAACGGCTGGTGTATAAATACGGGCAAAACGGGAAATAAATGCTTCCGATCTAGACTTTCTGGAACTGGCATTTTCTACAAGGTCCAAAATTTTGGAAGCTGTGGATTCATCAAATTCTTTTGTCGTCTTAATTTTTAGAACACCACTCATGTTGATACATCCACTGATGATCGCATCTCCGGCTTTGATATCGCGAGGCAGACTTTCCCCTGTTAAAGCGCTGGTATTTAAGCTGGAGTTTCCTTCTAGGACAATGCCATCGATCGGAACTTTTTCTCCCGGCTGTACAACGATCACGCTGCCGATTTCTACCTCATCCGGATCTACTTTTTCTAATGTCCCGTTATTTTCTATATTGGCATAATCCGGACGAATATCCATTAAATCACTGATGTTTCTTCGGCTTTTACCAACTGCATAACTTTGGAACAATTCACCGATCTGATAAAACAACATAACCGCAATCGCTTCGGTATAATCCCCGTTATCATAAATGGCAAGCGCTATGGCTCCCAAAGTCGCGACAGCCATCAAGAAGCATTCATCAAAAACCTGATGGTTTAAAATTCCTTTTCCGGCCTTAATCAAAATATCATAACCAACGATCAGATAAGGAATCATGTAGGCGATAAAACGATACCATCCTTCTATTTCTATAAAATGTAATCCGATCATAAAAGCAGCTGCTAATAGAATACGAACCAACATCTTTTTCTGTTTTTTATTCATAAGGAAACCTCCAATCAATACAATAATTGAACAATTATTCAATTAATACTTATACTATACATCATTCTAATAAAGAATCAAGTAAAATCTATTCTTTTTTCAGAGAAGTAAAAGAAAACTATTTTTTAACAAAAAAGAGGCTCTTCTGTACTAAATGTGGGTAGATCTTTATCAAAAGAATGAATATCGCTTTTATTCATCGTATAAAATAAGAATATTTGAATATAAGAAAAACATATGGTATTTTTCTTAAGCGACCAAACCAAGAAAGGAATACCATATGGCACTTAAAAAATTACTAAAATCCATTCTCAATGTCAATTGTATCAAGATAATTAATGCAGAATTCGATCATGTTTCATCTTCTCTATATATTCGTGTTGAAATCACAAAAGGACAAAGATCCCGTTGTCCAGTCTGTGGCAGAAAGTGCAACGGATATGATCCTACTACTGAATACAGGTCTTGGAGAGCTTTAGATTTTGGAGCCTGTAGAGTATATATTCTTTCCCATGTGAATCGTGTTCAATGCCCTGTCCATGGAATCCATACCGAACAGGTTCCATGGGCTCACCATCATTCCGGTTTTACCAGGGAATTTGAACAGCAGGTCGCTTATCTGGCTTTGTATCTCAATCGTACAGAAGTATCGAAACTGATGCGTATCAATTGGCGTACTGTAGGTATGATTCTTTCACGTACAAAGGATCGTCTTGAACCAGACAGTTCCATACGATTCAAAAACTTGAGGCGAATTGGTATTGATGAAACGAGTTATCGCAAAGGCCACAAATATATTACGGTTGTCGTAGATCATGATACGAATCAAGTGATCTGGGTAGGCAAAGGCACGGGGAAAGAAGTGTTAAGTTCTTTCTTTGCCCTTTTGACACAGGAACAAAGAGAATCTATTGAACTGACATCCGCTGATGGAGCCCGATGGATCCAAAGCTGTATTGAAGAATGGCTTCCAAACTGTGAAAGATGGATTGATGGATTTCATGTAGTTCAATGGGCAATCGAATGCATGGATGAACTGCGAAAAGAAGTATGGCGTGAAGCTAAGCAGAAAAAGAGAGGGCAACCAAAAAGAGGAAGAGGACGTCCTAAAAAAGGAGAAGAAGCCAAGGCAACAACAAAATATGGGAAGAGCTATAAATATGCACTTGGCAAGAATCCTGAGAATCTAACAGAGCATCAACAATCCTGTTTAGATGAGATCAAAGAACTATATCCGAAAATGTTTCGAGGATATCAGTTAAAAGAAGGACTAAGAAAAGTGTTTCAGTGCAGGAAGGATACAATAGAGAAAGAATTAAAAGCCTGGTTGTCATGGGCATGTCGAAGCAAGCTGAAACCAATTGTAGAATTAAGCAAAAAGATACGGCGACATAAGGACGCGATCATTGCGACCGTAAGACATGGATTATCGAATGCGCGTATAGAATCCATCAATAACAAGATCAAAGTGTTGATACGAAAGTCATATGGATTCAGGAATATACAGAATCTTATCGATATGATCATGATCGTATGTTCACGGTTATACTATGAAATCAAACTATCTTATGAGCTTAGATGATTTCTACCCACACTTAGTGCAGATGCTTCAAAAAAGATGAGTTTTTACTTGCATAATTTTCTAAATAAGGTAAATTATAGTTATCAATTAAATAATTGCTCAATTAATAAACTAAAGGAGATTTTTATGAAAAAGACGTATAAGATTGATGTAGATTGCGCTAATTGCGCCAATAAGATGGAAGATGCAGCCAAGAAAACAGAAGGTGTTAAGGATGCGGTTGTGAACTTCATGACATTAAAAATGAAGGTAGAATTTGAAGAAAATGCAGATGTTTCCAGCGTTATGGAGCAGGTCTTAAAGAACTGTAAAAAAGTGGAATCGGATTGTGAGATATTTTTCTAGGTAGTATCGATAAGAAGTCATCAGCGAAAGAGCGGATGGCTTTTTTGTATAGCTATTATAGATGAAGAAAAGTATTCTTTCGAACGTTAAAGAAACAACTTTTCTTTATTTTTATGGATCTTTTTTTCTTGGCATAATACTAATGAATAGAAATGATTAGGGCAGCCATAATGATGGATGAATATAAGAATAATATACTATAGTTATTTTAAGTTAGTCTAATTTGATCCTATAAAGAGTTTATGAATATTAAGTACAAAAAAATGAAAGAAGCTATAACACTGGAAACCAATTAATTGTTATAGCTTCTTTGATGGAATCAATATCCCAGTTCTTCGCCTACAAGAATTACAGAAATTCTATCAGCCTGTCCGCTTCTTCTGGTCACCAAAACTTGATTACAGATGCAGTCAGGAGCCAGGCAATCCATGCATCGACCAACTTTGGCACAAGGTGTATCTTTATGAAGTCTTGTGGTATTTGGCGGTGTTGCCATATTCCGAACACGCTTGATGCCACTTTCAATATCTGGTACTACCTTATTCATACCGGCAATGATCAATACATGCTCCGGTCCATAACATAGATAACAAATGCGGTTTGCTCTTCCATCGATATTGATCAATTCTCCATCTAAAGTAATCGCATTGGTGCTCATTAAAAAGTAATCAGCCAGAAATATCTTAGAAGCCTGTTCTTTTGGATCGCCCTGTGTTCGATCGATGGCGTTATAATCGCCCTGTTTGATCGCATCCAAAAGTCCAATTTCATCCAAAGTCATGGAGCCACCCCAGCCAATAGAACTTTTAGCCGGCATCAGTTGTAATGCTTTTTGTAAAGTTTCTTCTTTTGTGGCGCAATAGTAGCCCTGCATATTACGCTTATTTAGATTTTTGATAATGGTTTGGGCCGTATTTTGAAAAGATAGTTGTTTAGGATTCATGATCGCACCTCCCTGTATTGTTATTATAGCGCATCATATCGCTTGATATATACCCTATACAGGTATATAATCCTAACGAAAGGTGATGAATATGACAGAAAATACAGAACATAAAAAACATACACCGCGTCCGCAGGCGGAGGTAAAAATGTTAAAAAATCGTCTGCATCGTATGATGGGGCAACTGACAGGTATTGAAAAAATGTTAGATGAAGGACGCTACTGTGGCGATATTTTGATTCAGGTTTCGGCATTGGAGAGTGCCTTACAGTCTTTAGGCTATTTGATCCTTCATGATCATCTGGAAACTTGTGTGCGGGAAAAGGCAAAAGAAGAAGATCCGGAGGTCATGGAAGAAGTCATGATGTTAGTTAAAAAATTGAAATAGAGGGATGTCGATGAAAAAACAGTTTGATGTAACAGGAATGACATGTTCAGCTTGCCAGGCCAATGTTACAAGGGCCGTTTCCAGGCTGGATGGTGTAGAAAAAGTAGATGTTTCTTTATTATCAAATTCGATGCGAGTGGAATATGATGAAGCCAAGACCAGCGCGGCATCGATTTGTGATGCGGTAGAGCATGCCGGATATGTGGCAAGAGAAAAAGGAACAAAGAAAGAAGATGCTTCATTTCAGGAAGAATGGGATCAAAAAAGAGCGGATGCGAAAAAAGAACAAGACGCTTCGTTTCATCGACTTTTGGTTTCAATTCTTTTATTGATCCCCTTGATGTTGATTGCGATGGGGCCGATGTTGGGATTACCGATTTTAGCCGGCGAAAACAATGCGATGATTTCCGGTTTGAGTCAGGTGTTGATCTCCATGTTGATCTTATGCATTCAAAGACATTTCTTTATCCATGGTTTTAAGTCTTTATTTCATAAGGCACCCAATATGGACAGTTTAGTAGCCATTGGTTCCGGAGCCAGCTTTTTGTATGGATTATACGCTTTATATCGCATGGCTTATGGATTTGGATATGGTGATATGATGATGGTTCATCATTCCATGCATGCCTTATATTTTGAATCGGCTGCCATGATCGTGACCTTAGTCAGTGTAGGAAAGTATTTGGAATCTCGATCGAAGCGTAAAACCGGTGATGCGTTGGATAAATTAATGGATCTGAGTCCAAAGAATGCCTGTGTAATTCGTGATGGCAAAGAACAAATGATCTTGGCCAGTGAACTGATGCCGCATGATCAGGTTGTCATTCGTCCGGGAGATCGAGTTCCGGCCGATGGTATCATTCTTTCCGGTAATGGAGTCCTGGATCAAAGTGCTATTACCGGAGAAAGTGTACCGGTGGATAAAGAAGTTGGAGATACAGTTATATCAGCCACTTTGAATCAGAATGGTTCTTTTATCTTTGAAGCAACTAAGGTCGGACAAGATACGACATTAGCACAGATTATTAAGCTGGTGGATGAAGCCGGAAATTCCAAAGCACCGATTGCTCGTGTGGCGGATCAAGTCAGCGGTATCTTTGTTCCCATCGTGATTGGTATTGCGATCGTCACAGGAATCGTATGGATTCTTGCGGGCCAAAGCTTTGAATTTGCTTTATCTAATGCGGTAGCCGTTCTAGTAATCAGTTGTCCATGTGCTCTGGGGTTGGCAACACCGGTTGCCATTATGGTATCGACCGGGAAAGCGGCAGAGTATGGTATTTTGATCAAAAATGCGGCAGCTTTGGAAAATATGGCTCATATGGATACAATCGTATTAGATAAGACCGGAACGATTACTAGCGGAAAGCCTAGTGTGCAACAAGTCGTGACCGATTTGGATCAAAAGCAGTTTCTAGCTTTAGCAGCCAGTTTGGAAGTAGGCAGTGGTCATCCTTTGGCTAAAGCTGTAGTCGATCATGCACAAGAAAATAAAGTTGATTTACTGCCGATTGATCAATTTGAATCCATCAGTGGAAAAGGGATCAAAGGTGTGGTTCAGGGAAAACGGCTATTGGCCGGCAACTATAAATTCTGTAAGGAACAGGGTGTTGTGTTTACAGATGAAATCGTACATGCGATCGAAGAAGCCGCCGCTAAGGGCTGGACACCACTCATCTTTGTACAGGAACAAAAGGTGATCGGTTGGATCAATGTAGCTGATACGATCAAGGAAACAAGTAAGGCTGCTATTCAAGCATTCAAAGAAAAAGGAATGCATGTGGTGATGTTGACGGGTGACAATCAGAAAACAGCCAAGACAATTGCCAAAGAGTTATTGGTGGATGAAGTGATCAGTGATGTATTACCAACCGATAAGGAAAATGTTATCCGCACTCTGCAAGGGCAGGGACGTAAAGTCATTATGGTTGGAGATGGTATCAACGATGCGCCGGCATTGATGCGAGCCGATATTGGTATTGCGATTGGAAATGGTACAGATATTGCGATTGACAGTGCGGATGTCGTATTGATGAAAAGCTCTTTACTGGATGTCAATACGGCCATCGATTTAAGCCGAAAAACGATTCGAAATATTCACATGAATCTGTTCTGGGCATTTTTCTATAATGCGTTAGGAATCCCATTGGCTGCCGGTATTTTCTATCCGTTCTTTGGATGGCTTTTATCGCCGATGATCGGAAGTGCGGCTATGTCGCTCAGTTCTGTTTGTGTATGTACCAATGCCTTACGTTTACGCTGGTTTAAACCAGAAATTGTAATGGAAATTCAAGAAACAAAACAACAAGAAAAGAAAGTAGAGGAAGAAAAGATGACAAAAACAATGAAAATTGAAGGAATGATGTGCCAACATTGTGTGGCTCATGTAAAAAAAGCATTGGAGGATGTAGCCGGTGTTACAGAAGCGGATGTGGATTTGGAGAGTGGATCGGCCAAGATTGAAATGGAAACCGATGTAAAAGAGGACATTCTGAAAAAAGCGGTGGAAGATGCAGGATATACACCTGTATCAGTAGAATAGAAATGATAAAGAGAATCTTCTTGATTATTCGAGTAAGATTCTCTTTTTTGATGTATTTTCTTGTGATTCTTGAGAATCAAATTGAATGTAAAGTTCGTTTATTTAAGTTTATGATTTAAACAATATCACATATAAAAATTTAACAGGTGATTCTGTGATAGAATGACCTGTTTTTTGTTGGAATTGAAACATATCCGATCCTATATTCAACTTTTTCCGAATAGACTTGCTATCCGATACTGATTTTATGGTTCCCTTATTGGATTTTGCATTCAATGACAAATTTGTCAGGTCTTTCTACAATAGGTATGAATCAAATTTTAGTGTTCTTTTGCGTCTTAAAAGAAAGGTAAAATCCATGTTTACTGTGCAAACCTAAAGATGAGTGTTCAGGACATAGACACTGTATTTTTCTAAAGAAAACTCTTTATATAATCGCGTTGAAAGCGAGGTGTCTTATGCGAACAACATCTTTCAAATTGAGCCGGTTTATTGGCCCTGTTTCTTTTTATAAATATGCTTTCTCTTTGGCAATCCCATTAGGAATAACCAATCTGCTGGCGATTTCTATGGGTGCTTTGGATACTTTGATGATTTCCTGGATTCATCAAGTGAGTGCTGTCGGAACAGCCACGCAAATTGAGGTGATTGCCTTAAATGTAGTTTGGGCCTGCGCGGCAGGGATCGGTATTTATGCTATTCAGTTTTTTGGTGCCGGCGATCATAAAAACTTAAAACGTTGTTTTGGTTTAAGTGTAAGTTGTGCCGCTTTTGTAGGGATATTGACATATGGTGTCATTACTTTCTTCTCTGCCGCTATTTTACATTTCTATATACAAAATGATGAGGTGATATGGAATGGATGCCAATATTTGCGAATTGCGAAATATGCTTATATTTTGATGAGTTTTCAACTCTCTTTTTCTGTAATCTATCGAAACTTGGGAAAACCTTTTTATCCTTTTGTGATCGGAATGATTACTTTTTTAATGAAGATGCTTTGGAATGTTCTTTTGATCTTTGGCTATGCTGGCTTTCCCAAACTGGGAATCATCGGAGCACCTTTGGCCTCTTGCATAGCGCACAGCATTGCTTTGGCGGTCAATATTATTTTGGCTTATAAGACCAAACAACCTTTTGTGGGTCAGATTCGAGAAATGTTTTCTTATGATATAGCACTCATTCGAAGGATCTTACCCAGAATCCGACCTTTATTGTTGAATGAGATTTTATTTGGATTTGGAAATACATTGTTTGTCAAAGCCTTTGGTTTTTTAGGTATTGAGGCGATGAATGTCTACTATATCGGCGCGAAGATCGGAGACTTGTTTTTTGCGGTGGCGAATGGTTTTTCTGATTCTATATCTTCCATTATTGGAATTTCTTTAGGACAGGGAAAATTAAAGGAAGCCGGACAACAAAGCATGTATTTGATTTCTATGGCGATTGGACTTTGTTTGGGTGCTGTAATCTTGATTACATGGTTTTCACCTTTCCTTGTTTCTTTGTTTGAAGTGCAGAACGCATCCGTGCTGAATAATGCGATATGGATCGTCCGTATTTTTGCCTTACGAATAGGTATGCGTTTTTTTATCGTCATCATTTTTGGTACGTTGCGTACTGGAGGAGATACCAAAGCCTTAATGTTTCTGGACAGTGGCTTGATGTATATGGTGGGACTCTCTATCGCTTTTGGCAGTATCTTGGTATTTCATGTTCAAAGTATCGTTCTTGTATTCCTATTATGTCAAACAGAGTATGTGTTACGCATACTATTTGGAATGATGCGGTATCGAAAAGGTCTTTGGAAGACAAATTTAGTCAGTTGAAGAAGAAACAATAATTTGTAGAAGAGTTAACAGATGCACACAAAGTGTTTAAAAAATCAGAGATTTGTTTAAAAAGTTGGAATCATAAAGAATTAAGCGTTTGTATTGTTGAAAGTTTTTACACTGTAAATATGAACTCGTGCTTTTGCATACACTATAGTCGTAAGCAAAAAAGCTGGAAAGGAGGGCACATGAATCGGAGCACAAAAGACTTGATCGATGACTATCTGTATTCGATAACAGCTACACAAGATTTTAGTGATAATCAACCGTTTACAGCGGCTGCCATTAGTGCTCAGCTTCATGTAAGTCGTAGCCTTGCCAGCAAATATCTTAATGAATTGGCCAAGGAAGGAAAGGTTATCAAAGTCAGTTCGCGACCTGTTTATTTCTTTCATCGTAAAAAGATGGAAGAAAAGTATACAAGCAAATTTCAGGAAGACGATTTTTACGATTTAGAAGAAGTAAAGCAGTTTGTCAAAGACCATTATCAACAAAGTAAAGGCTTTGAGAACATTGTTGGATATGATCTATCTTTGGCAAAAACGATAAAGCGCTTTAGCGAAGCTTTTGAATATCCGCCATGCGGACTTCCTATTTTGTTGTACGGACAGAGGGGAACGGGGAAAAGTCTTTTAACTGATACGATCATCAAAAATGCGATTCAAAAAGGAAAGGTATCTTCACATGCGAAAGTGATGCGATTTGAAGTATCGGACACCAATAGCGATGAAATACAGTGTGAATTAAAACAAACACTGCAAAAAGAATATAGGCTCGATCAGGCAGAAGAGATGATCTTAGTGTTTAGACATGCACAGTATCTAAGTGAATCATTACAAGAATATATAGGTAATCTTTTAAAAGAGATGCGTGATTATCAACAAGTTCGTTTACGCAATCGCATTCTACGCATTATTTTACTGTCGGAAAAAGAAATGACATCCTGGATGAGTGAGTCTTTGATGAAATATATCGTGTTATCTCTGTATTGCTCGTCTTTTCAGGAAAAGAGCGTAGAAGAAAAAGAAGAACTGGTGATGCGATTTATTCAAAGCGAAGCACAAAAAATCGATGGCAAAGTAAGTCTTTCTGTCATGGCATTAAGAGCCTTGATCAATGGAGAATACAAACAAAATGCCAGAACTCTGCAGTCTTATATAAAGATCATGTTTGCCAGTGCAATCAAGCGAGGAAACAAGGAACAATTACAGATTCAGATCGTGGATCTACCGGAAGAACTGTTAAAAACATTACCGGTTACTGCACAGGAAAATGGCGGTTATTTGAATTTAGATACCTACCATAGAAATAGTAAAATTGAATACATTTTGAATTATTTTGATCAAATTCTACATGTTTTTGATACTAAGGATGACATTGAAAAAGTTATGGAAAATGCCAAGAAAAACATTGATTTATTGAATGATCATCTATCGTATAAACAAAAAATTTTAGGAAGTGAAGTTAAAAACATTGAAGTTCTGGTATCGAATCTTTTAGAGCTTTTATCCAGACATCGATATGCGAATTTACCGGGAAACTTCAGTACGGTAATTTCACGCATCTTGTATTTAGAAGAGTTGTATGCCTCATCGGTAGAAAAATGGAATGAGAAAAACCAGAAAGCGATGGATGCGATCTATGCTCTGTTACAAGATGAAGTTACGTATGCAGCCATGACCGTGGATGAAATCAGACACCTGTTGCAGACCAACTTGGAAAGAAAAGTTTCCACATTCCTCTGGATCTATATGGCGATTTACATCAATTATTACAATGCGGAGCTTCCAAAGCGGAAAGCGTTAGGGATTATCCTATGCCATGGCTATTCAACAGCCACTTCAATTGCCGATGCGACCAATACGATGTTACAAAGCTATGTATTCGATGCCTTAGATATGCCATTGGATGTCACCCAGGAAGAAATTCGAGAAGAATTGATACGACATTTGGGGCGGATGAATAAAGGAATGGATGTCATCGTTATGGTGGATATGGGATCTTTAGAAATCTTAGGCAAAGATGTTGCAGCTTCTTTACAATGCAATATCGGTGTCATCAATAATGTATCCACTGCTCTGGCTTTAAATGTAGGCTCTTTGATCCTGCAGGAAGAAAGCATAGAAAAAATATTGGAGAAAGTCAGTGCATCGTCACAGGCAAAATTTACAGCCTTTAAAAAACAAAGGAAAGATACCATTCTCTTTGTCAGTGAAAGTGGATTGCATATGGCACAAAGAATGAGAGATTTCTTTGAAAATAGTTTACCTAAGCCATCGGCTTTAAATTTAGAGGTATGTGATTTTGGTGAACTGATCGCACAAGGAAAAAATCATGAGGTCTTTAAGTTTAAAAATATTTTGTTTATTACGGGCACGGCAAATCCACATGTGGATGAAGAAGTGTTTATCTCATTAGAAGGAATCATATCTGGAAGTAATACGCAAATCATTACACAGATTTTAAAAGACTTTATGAATCATGATCAAATTGATGATTTTCTAAACAATATTCGCAAATCCTTTACTTTACAAAATGTGGTAGGTCATCTAACGATACTGAATCCTAAAATCTTACTGGATGATGTAACAAGTGCAATCGATCGACTGCAGGACTTATTAGGATATCAGTTTAATGGTCGATCTTTGATTGGGATTTATATTCATGTATGTTGCCTGATGGAACGTCTTGTGACGAAAACACAGATTGAAAAATATGAAAATCTTGATGTATTTGAACGAAACAATAAGTCATTTATTAAATGTGTAAATGAATCGTTTAAAGAAATTTTGAAACGGTATAATGTACAACTGCCTGTGAGTGAGATTGCGTATTTAGCCGATTTTATGGTTTATGGAGAACGGAAGAAAGAGGTACAGACCAATGAAAAAAAATAAAAAGATTCTGATTGCATCACATGGAAGTCTCGCAAAAGGGATGTTCAGTTCCTTAAACATTATCATAGGAAAAGTCGATAATATTGAGACTTTATGTGGATATTTAGATGCCGATTTTAATTTAGAGCATTCGATTGAAACCATCATGGAGGCACAGGATTTTGATAAAGAAGAATTGATCGTCTGTACGGATATGGTAGGTGGGAGCGTTAATAATGGATTTATTAAGTTTTTGGAGAAATATCCATTTCATTTAGTATCCAATGTAAATCTGCCATTCTTGATTGATCTGATTCTTAGTTTGGATTCATTCCAGGACAACACTTTGGAAACAAAGGTGAAGGAGGATGTGTTTGGTGTGAAATACATCAATCCAATGCTTCGGGAATGGACAAACTTAGAGGATGTATAGAGGAAAGGAGGAGAGAGCTATGATCAAAGCTGTAAGGGTCGATCATCGGTTGGTACATGGGCAGGTTGCCTTTACATGGACTCATTTTTTGGCGGCTACACGAATCATTGTAATTGATGATGCCGCGGCTAGTGATGAGTTCCAGAAGATGGCACTGAACATGTCAAAGCCAGCGGCATGTAAGCTCAATATTTTTTCGGTAGAAAAAGCATTGGAAAAAATGCCGAAAGTAGAAGCTTTAAATGATGAGATCTTTATTGTATTTGGCTGTGTCAAAGATGCCGCAAGATTTATTGAAGGCTATCCGAAAGTAAAAGAAATCAATTTTGGAGGCATTGCCAAAAAAGAAGGATCGAAACAATTTAGTGAAGTTGTTTATTTAGATGATCAGGAAATCGCTTATGCGAAAAGAATAATGGAGTGTGGTACACAGATCATCATGCAGCAGCTGCCATCGACAAAGAAAGAAAAGTTAATTTTATAAGGAGACTATCATGTTATTTCAATCTATAATAGTGGGTCTGATTGCCGTGTTCGCAAAGTTAGACTCCAGAATGTTAGGTCGTTTGAATTTTGAAAGACCGCTTATTACTTGTACATTAGTTGGTTTATTTTTAGGTGATTTGAAAACCGGATTATCCGTAGGTGCCTATATGGAAATGATCAGTCTTGGTTTTATGTCTGTAGGTGCTTCCGGCTTTGATATGAACATGGGCTCGATTGCAGCGTGTGCTCTTGTCATCATGACAGGAACCAATGTAGAAAATGCGTTAACAATTGCCACTCCAATGACATTATTGATCATCTTGATTGAAAATTTAGCAAGCATTCTACGAATCAGTATGACACATATGTGTGATAGCTATGTGGAAAAAGGGGAATTTAAAAAAGCATGTCAGGTTCATATTTTCTGGGGACCCCTATTGTACTTTGTCTGCGCTTTTATTCCGGTATTTGTGGCTGTGTATTTTGGAGAAGGACTGATTAATTCCATTCTTGCGATATTACCGGATTTCGTATTACAAGGCATTTCATTAGGTGCCAACATTGTTGCCTTCTTTGGTTTTGCCATGTTGCTTTCTGTTATGGTGAATCGTAAAAATGTTATTTACTATTTCATCGGATTCGCTATTGCGGCTTACTCTGGATTAAGTCTGACCGCCATTTCCATTATCTCTATTTTAGTAGCTGTACTTTTGTATTCATTAAAGTATGGGGATTCTCCGTTGACTTCATTGGCTGGAGCGCCGGTCGATGAACTGGATGATTAACGTGTAAGGAGGCAAGAATCATGTCAAAAAAAGGATTAGAAGCACAAAGAAACTATCCGTTAAATAAAAAAGTGAGTGAGTATTTCTGGGGCGGATGGTGTATGCAGGCTTTATGGAATTATGAACGTCAAATGAATACGGCGTTTATGTGGGGGATGCATAAGACTTTAGATCGATTGTATCCAGATAAAGAAGAAATTGAAAAGAAGAAAGAGCGCTATAACGCTTCATTGGAATTCTTCAACATTACACCACAGTTAGGCGCTTTTGTATTAGGGTTAGCCGGTGCTATGGAAGAAGAATATGCGGAGAATCCAGATACATTTGATCCAAAGATGATCACATCGATCAAAACTGCACTTATGGGACCTTTATCCGGTATTGGAGACTCCTTGTTTCAAGGAACGATTCGAATCATTGCCATGAGTATCGGCATTTCTTTAGCACAGCAGGGATCCATTTTAGGACCAATCATCGCCATGTTGATTTCTATTGCAACCAGTTTCCCGATTACTTGGTATGGAGCCAAACTGGGTTATACAAAAGGGAAAGAATTTATTCAACAAATTGCCAAAAGTAATTTGTTTGACAAGGTGATGTATGGCTGTTCAGTGGCTGGTTTAATGGTTATCGGAGGCATGACGGCATCTTTAGTCAATATCACAACACCTTTACAATATGGAGATACATTAGTTGTACAAAATCTATTAGATGGAATTTTGCCTAAAATGATTCCATTAGCTCTAACATTTTTAATGTATAAGATCGTCAAAAAAGGAATTCACCCAATTTGGATCGTACTGATTTGTTTTATCGCAGGAATCGCTTTGAATTATTTTGGAATTTTAGCTGTAGCATAAGGATTTCACTTAAGTTATTAAGTAAATCATAGAAAAGAACATAAGGAGGGATAAAAATGTTCGACATTAAAAAGATGATTGAAGAAATCACAGAAAAAAAGGAAATCAAAAACATTAGTTTTACAGGTGTAGGAGGTTCGCTGGCTTGTTATTATGCGGCAAACTATTATCTGCAAAGAGAGGCCAAACATTTAACGACAAGCTTCGTTTCATCCAATGAATTTGTACATGATACACCGGCCTGTGTAACGGAAAACTCTATTGTTGTTATCGCATCCAGAGGTGGAAACACAAAGGAAACGGTAGAAGCAGGAAGAGTAGCCAAGAAATTAGGGGCCACGGTTGTTGGCTTGACACACGAAGAAGGTGTTAATGGTATTTCCACTGTTTCCGATTACACAATTGTATTTGAAGATGGAGAGGGTGTTCCTTTTGAAGTTGGTAAATCGGCATATATCATGAAGATTGCCTATGAGCTTTTATACAAATTGGAAAAGAATGACAAATATGAAGCTATGGTACAAGCTATGGCTAAAATGAATGATATCATTCCCAAAGCACAAAAAGACATCATTCCGGAAGCTATCCAATTCTCCATCAACTATAAAGATGATAATGTCATTTACACACTAGGCAGCGGAACCGCCTGGTCAGCTGCTCAACAACAGACGATCTGTATCTTTATGGAAATGCAGTGGATCAATGCGGCTGTAATCCATTCCGGAGAATTCTTCCATGGACCATTTGAAATTACGGATCTGGATACTGCATTCTTATTGTTAAAATCATCCGGAAAGACAAAAGCATTAGATGAAAGAGCCATCCAGTTCTTATCACAATATAATCATCATTTAACGGTTATTGACCCGGAAAAATATGGATTGAACGAATTGAATGAAGTGAGCGGTTACTTTGATTATGATTTCCATACCGCCATGTTATCTGTCTTTAATAAGCTGTTAGCTGATATGAGAAATCATCCACTTAGTAAACGTAAATATATGTGGAAGTATAATTATTAAGATTTTAATGACTAAATCAATGAATGAGTCGCCCAAAAGGCGACTCATTTTAAAGAAACGAGGAAAAGATGAACAAGATAAAAGGAATAATATTTGATATGGACGGTGTTTTAATTGACAGCGAAAAAGAATATCTAAAGCTTTTTCAAGGTTTTTTAAAGGAACAAGGAAAAGTATATGAATTAGAAGAACTACGATGTCTGGCAGGTGCTTCCGGAACACTGACTGATGATTATTTATATACAATGTTACAGATTCCCAGAGAAATAACACGAAAAAGATTAAATCGTTACTTTGATGAAAATATGGTGAATTTTAAAAAGATCTTTCGTAAAGAAGCGCTGGATGTTCTAAACTATTTACAACAAAAACAAATAAAACTGGCATTGGCAAGTTCGTCATCCAGAAAACATATTGAAGAAGTTTTGAAGACGTGTCAGATCGATTCATTTTTTGAAATCGTAGTCAGCGGTAAAGAGTTTAAACAATCCAAACCAGATCCGGAGATTTATGAATATACTGTAAATCAAATGGGTATTTCCAAACAAGATCTTTTGGTCATAGAAGATTCAACCTATGGAATATTAGCCGCCAAACGAGCGGGATTATGTGTTATCGCAGTAAAAGATCCAGTATTAAAATTTGATGTCTCAAAAGCAGATTACACAATCGATTCTTTATCAAAAATCATGAGTTTTATCTAGGGTATTCATATAAGAACAGGAATTAGAAGCTCACTTTTTATCATCTCTTTGACTTATAATATTTACAAATTTATAAATATGTAAATAAATGAACTACATTTATATTATGCAAATATACATAGCTGTATAAAAGTTAAAAAAACCCTGTTTTTCTTACCTCAAAATGGCTTATAATGTGTTAGAATTGACGTATTGAAAGGGGTTACAGAATATGGATAGAAAGGCAGGCCTTCTATGTCCGTTGTTTTCTGTGCCGGGGAATCAGGGCATTGGAGACTTTGGGGCAAAGACATTAAAAATGATTGATTGTATCGTGGAAGCTGGGTATAAAGTATGGCAGATGTTGCCGTTACAGGTGACGGGATTTACGCATTCACCATATCAGACACTTTCCAGTTTTGCCGGCGATCCTATCTATATCAACATTGACCGTTTGAGCGAGTGGGGACTTTTGACCCAAAGCTCGGTGATCAATTGTAATAAGTTTAAAAATTTTGTGGATTATCCGCAAGTAAAGGAATTTAAAGAAAAATATTTTGAACGTGCCTACAAAGCCTTTAAGAAAAATATAGATTTGTTTCAAAGTGAATATGATTTGTTTTTGAAAGAAGCTTTTTGGTTGGATGACTGGGTAACTTACCAATTATTTCATGAACTTCATGAGGGAGCTTCCTGGAATGAATGGGATGAAGAATACCGCAATTTCTCAGAGGAACATGATATTGACCTGGAAGATTATCAACATCAGATGGACTATTATCGCTTTTTACAGTTTGTCTTTTATAAACAATTTCAGGAAGTTGTTGACTATGCCCATCAAAAAGGATTAGAGATCATGGGAGATATTCCTTTCTATGTGGATTATGACAGTGCCGATGTATGGGGAAATAAGGAGTATTTTTTGTTGGATGAAGATGGCAAGCCAGAATTTGTGGCAGGCTGTCCACCGGATTATTTCAGTGAAACAGGGCAGCGATGGGGTATGCCAATCTATGATTTTGAGGCACAGGAAAAAGACGGTTTTAAATTCTGGTGTGACAGAGTTTGCTGGACCGCTCGATACTTTGACAAAGTACGAATCGATCATTTCCGCGCTTTTGATACATACTGGAAGATCCCGGCTTCTTGTCCGACGGCAATTGAAGGAGAATGGGTGCTGGGACCGGCCCAAAAGCTTTTGGATGCGATCAAAAAGGCATGTCCAAATGTAGAATTGATTGCCGAAGATCTGGGCATTATACGAAAAGAAGTGACCGAACTGGCTGAGGCCAATCATATTCCGGGTATGGAAGTTTTGTTGTTTAAAATGGAATCCAAGTTATTAAGAAAACCATTGCCAAAGCATAAGGTCGTTTATACCGGAACGCATGATAATGGAACGATCATGGAAGAATATGGAAAATATGATTCAAATCGTCGCATCAGTTTACGTCGATTCTTTAAGAAAAGAGGCTATACGGAACGGGCGTTCTATGATATTGTTTGTCATTATGCGCTGGATACAAAAGCAGATCTTGCGATCTTACCGATTTGGGATATTTGCGGCTATAAAGAAGAAGCCAGAATCAACCTTCCGGGAACGGTCAGTGATCATAACTGGATATGGAAACTAAAAGATTTTAAGACATTTCCACGGGAACTTTTAAAAACAAAGCCATGGATCATCGATGCAGGTCGCTAGATCTGTGTCTTTTTTATGAAAGGATGTTCGTATGTTACAGATTAAAAATGCACATGTATATGCACCACAAGATAAAGGCATTCAGGATGTATGGATCGCCGGTGGAAAAATTGAAGCGGTAAGTAAGACTTTACCAATCATAGATGGTATAGATTGTATTGATGCGACCGGTAAAATATTAACGCCCGGACTGATCGATCGACATGTACATATCACCGGAGGCGGTGGTGAAGGTGGCTTTTGTACACAGGCGCCGGCAGTGACGGCATCCCGTTTGATTCACGGTGGATTAACGACAGTCGTTGGCCTTTTAGGAACCGATGGGATCACAAGAAATGTCGAGAATCTAGTTGCCAAGGCAAAGGCCTTAAAGGAACAGGGGATATCTGTCTATTGTATGACAGGTGCTTACGGGTATCCCAGTATTACGATTACAGATTCCGTTCAAAAAGATATTGTATTTGTGGAAGAGATCATCGGCTGCAAATTGGCCTTATCCGATCATCGATCCAGTCATGTTACGTTAGAGGAATTGATGCGTTTGGCAAGTGATGTTCGTGTGGCGGGTATGTTGTCAAAGAAAGCCGGTATTTTGACGCTTCACTTAGGTGATGAGAAACAAGGATTACAAAGCGTTATGGATATTCTGGATCAAACGGATATTCCCATCAAGACATTTCAACCGACACATGTCAATCGTAATCCTTTTTTGCTCCAACAAGCAATCGGTTTTGCGAAACGTGGGGGAACAATTGATATCACTTGTGATTCTGGCGAAGGTGTCTATCAGGCATTGATGAAAATAAAAGAAGATGGGGTGTGTATAGATCGAGTTACTTTGAGTTCGGACGGACAAGGCAGCTGGTCAAAATATGATGCCCATAGAAATCTTTTGCGGATCGGCGTATCAGATGTAGATACGATATATAAACAGATCGTCTATCTGGTACAACAGAAAAACTGGTCCCTGGAAGAGGCTTTGGCGCTAGGCTGTTGCAATGTTGCCAAAGCGTTAGAACTTTACCCCAAAAAAGGTGTGATTCAAGAAGGCAGCGATGCCGATCTTTTGTTGTGGAATCAAGACTTATGTTTGGATACAGTGATTGCACAAGGGCATATCTTGATGAAAGATGGGAAATTGCAGATTCATGAGATGCTTTAGGCAATTTGTTAGATAAAACTAATCTTTTTGTTGTTCAAACAACGTGATTTATAGTCTACTTTTCCTATAATAGGAGTAAGAATACAAGGAGAATGTTTATGAACAAGAAAATTGATTTACATAAAAGCGTATTTGAAATCTGTACGCAATATCCGGAAGTAATTGATATTTTATATCAACTGGGATTTACCGAAATTACGAAACAAACGGCCATGCAGACGGCAGGGCGTGTCATGACACTGGCAAATGGTGCCAAGATCAAAGGTATTGATTTAAATTTGATCGTAGAAACTTTACAGGAAGCCGGTTTTGAAGTGGAAGGATATGTGGATCGTCAAGCACTTTTAAAAAGTTATATTCAGCGATTGAATGAAGGAGAAGATTTAGAAAACGTTCGTGCTGATTTTGTACAAAACTTTAAGGAAGTGGATGCTTCTGAAATCATGCAGGCAGAACAGGATATGATCTTGTCCGGTGTACCTTTTTGGGAAGTACAACAGTTATGTGATGTACACTCTGCCTTATTTTATGGTGCAACAAGACAGGAAAAAATCGAACAGGCCGAAAAAGCGGTAGAAGATTCTCTACAGCAGAAGAAGGCAGATGCCCTCATTGCCATGGCCGGTCATCCTCTATCAACGTTTGCCTTAGAAAATGTCTATTTGGATAAGCTTTTAGAAAAGGCGCAGGAACATATAGAGGATACTGAATTAACCTTAGATATATTAAACCAACTTCGAGATATTTCCATTCACTATGCGAAAAAGGGAGATCTTTTATATCCTTTATTAAAAGTGCGCTATGGCATATCAGGCCCATCGGATGTTATGTGGGGTGTGGATGATGAAATTCGGGATCAGCTTCGCCGTTTAGCTAAAAATCCAACGATGGATGCGGATTGGAAAGAAACGTATCTAAACACCATCCAAAGAGCACAGGAGATGATCTACAAAGAAACTAATATTTTATTTCCTTTATGTGCCGAAAACTTCACAAAAGATGAATGGGAACAAATGTATAAAGATTCATTAGGCTACGAACCATGTCTGATGAATACCATCCCGGTTTGGGAAAAAGTCAGTTTGAATCAGGCAGAAATGAAAGTACAAGATCAGGAAGTTGTTTTTCCAAGCGGTCATATGAACCCCAAGCAGTTACGAGCCCTGTTGAATACGATTCCTATGGAGATTTCCTTTGTGGACGAACAAAATATCAATCGTTATTTTAATGAAGGCTATAAATTGTTTAAACGACCAAATATGGCCATTGATCGAGAAGTTTTCTCTTGTCATCCACCTAAAATTGAACCGATGGTTCGTAAGATTATCGATGATTTCAGAAATGGAAGAAAAGATTCGGTCGATGTATGGATGGAAAAAATGAGCAAAACGGTATTGGTACGATATATGGCGATTCGAGATGAAAACGGAGAATATGTTGGAACCGGGGAATTTGTACAGGAGATGGATTTTGCCAAAGAACATTTTTTAAAACAGAGAAAATAAAAGAAAAATCTGGTGTCAAGCCAGATTTTTTTCATCCCAGGAAGTCAAAATAAATTCATTTTTATGATATCGAAGCAATCCATCCTTTTGCATTTTAGAAAGTTCATTGGACAAAGCACTGCGGTCCACGCCTAAATAGTCAGCTAACTGCTGGCGGGAAAATGGAATGTGAAATCGGTTATTTCCTTTTTGTAAAGCTTGTTCTGATAAATAGGAGGTCAATCTTCCACGAATCGATTTGGGAGCTGTATGAAGCATCCGCTTGGATAAATTTAAATTTTTTTGCGCAGAGATGCGAATCAAATTGTGGATGGCGCGCTGATGGTAAGGACAGGCGTGCTGACAAGTGGTCATAAGTTTGTATGTATCGACAAATAAGATATGACTGTCTTGATCAGCTATGACATTAACTAATAATTCTTCCTGCCCCATGGCACTATAGGTTTCCGCAAAGATTTGACCGGGTGCTATATGACTAAAGATCGTGCTATTGCCCCAATAATCATAAACAACGATGTTGACACTGCCGCTTAAAACCAATCCTAAATCTCGAACTTTTTGTCCGGCTTGATAGATGGTTTGGCCTTTTTGATAGTCCTTTTCATAAGCGCCCAAGCATCGCAACATCGCTTCGATCTCCTGCTCTTGAATCCCCTGAAATAATAGTGTTTTGGATAAAAAAGCTAAATTCATAAAATCACCCTTTTAGTTGTTTAAACAACATATTCATCTGTTGTATTGTAGTACTCTATTTTCTGTAAGACAAGGAGGATGCTTATGAAAAGCCCTTTAAAGAATATAAACAAAGAAGAGGTTCTACGTTTAAAAGATGAATTGACGTATCAACAAGGTCAAATTGTTTCCAAGACATTGGTACAAAATGATGCGATCAGCATTACGCTCTTTTCTTTTTTCAAAGGAGAAGAAATCAGTACTCATGAATCCAAAGGAGACGCGTTTGTGACATGTTTAGATGGTGCAGGCCAGATCACCATTGATGGGAAAGACCACGAATTGAAGGAAGGCGAATCCATCGTCATGCCCGCTGGTCATCCGCATGCGGTGCTTGCCAAAGAGAACTTTAAGATGTTGTTAGTCGTTGTATTTTAGAAAAGAGGAATAAAAATGGAAAATCAAATGTTTTGTTTTCAATGTGAGCAGACAGCCGGATGTACCGGATGTATGGCACAAGCCGGTGTTTGTGGAAAACCTGCCGATGTTGCCCAGCTGCAAGACCGGTTGACCGGGGCCTTGATCAGCTTTGCCTGTGCTCTAAAGGATCAGCCGGTTATCGAAGATGAGGTACGTAAACTGTATGTGGAATGTTTGTTTACGACGGTGACCAATGTGAATTTTAATGCGGAGACTGTACAGATTCTCATTGATAAGGTACATGCCGCCGAAGAAAAATATGTATCTGAGTCTTTGGAAGATTTTGATATGGATACGGTATGGAAAGATAACGAGGATATTCGTTCTTTAAAATCTTTGATCCTGTTTGGTTTAAGAGGTATGGCCGCCTATGCCTATCACGCACGTGTTTTAGGATATACGGATGAAAGTGTCGATCTATTCTTTATCGAAGGTCTTCGAGCCATTCAGGAAAAGAACGATATGGAATCACTGCTTCCGGTCGTTATGGGCGTGGGAGAACATAACTATACATGCATGGCTTTATTGGACAGAGCCAATACGGAAACTTATGGCACACCGGAACCTACCGTAGTGCCTTTGATGGTGGAAAAAGGACCGTTTATCGTAGTATCCGGACACGATTTATATGATCTAAAACAGCTGTTGGAGCAGACAAAAGATAAAGGCATCAATATTTATACGCATGGAGAAATGTTACCGGCTCATAGTTATCCTGAATTAAAGAAATATCCGCATTTAAAAGGAAATTTCGGAACTGCCTGGCAGAATCAACAGAAAGAATTTATGGATATTCCGGCACCGGTATTGTTTACGACCAACTGTCTGATGCCGCCACGTGCCAATTATAAAGACCGCATCTTTACCACCGAACTGGTGTCTTTTCCGGAACTAGTACATATAGGAGAAGATAAGGACTTTACACCGGTGATTGAAAAAGCTTTGGAATTAGGCGGTTATGAAAAAGATACACAATTTACCGGTATCAACGGAGGTACCACCGTGACAACAGGCTTTGGTCATGGAACTGTCTTAAATGTGGCTGATCAAGTTGTACAAGCTGTTAAAGAGGGAAAGATCTCTCGATTCTTCCTGGTAGGGGGATGCGATGGAGCCAAACCGGGAAGAAATTATTATACGCAAATTGTGGAGCAGGCACCAAAAGACAGTGTAATCCTGACTTTGGCCTGTGGAAAATATCGTTTTAACGATTTAGACTTAGGTACGATTGCCGGTCTTCCAAGATTGATGGATATGGGACAATGTAACGACTCTTACAGCGCTGTGCAAGTGGCTCTGGCTTTGGCAGAAGCTTTTAACTGCAGCGTTAATGAATTACCACTTTCCATTATCTTATCGTGGTATGAACAAAAAGCGGTTTGTGTTCTTTTGACACTTCTTTACTTAGGTATTGAAAATATTAAACTGGGACCAACCTTACCGGCTTTTGTATCACCGAATGTATTAAATTATCTGGTGGAAAACTATCATATTGCACCCATCACGACAGTGCAAGATGATTTACAATCGATTGTGGGATAAAGATTAAATATTCAAGATCTATTCTAAGACGAAGAATGGATCTTTTTTTATCTCCATTTTTTTGAATAACAAAGTGCTTTTTGAAGCACTTGAATTTGATTGTGCTATAATAAAAACACTATGGAACAAGAAGGTTTATTACAGGCAGAAGATATCCGTCCTTTGTCCGATCGAATGCGTCCTGAATCTCTAGAGGAATATGTAGGACAAAAACAATTGGTTGCCAAAGGAAATCTATTATGGAGAATGATAGAAAATGACAAAGTGACTTCTATGATCTTTTGGGGCCCGCCCGGTGTGGGAAAGACGACCCTGGCAAGGATCATTGCGCATCAGACCAAGAGTTATTTTGTCGATTTCAGTGCGGTCACATCCGGGATCAAAGAAATCAAAGAAGTGATGAAGCAGGCCGATTTGCGGAAGAATTTAGGCCAGAATACGATTTTGTTTGTGGATGAAATTCATCGCTTCAACAAGGCGCAGCAGGATGCGTTTTTACCGTATGTGGAAAAAGGCAGTATTATCCTTATTGGAGCAACCACGGAAAATCCAAGCTTTGAGGTCAACAGCGCCTTATTGTCAAGGTGTAAGGTCTTTGTGCTGAATTCTTTAGAAAAGGAAGATCTGATCGATCTGATTCATCGTGCCTTAACTTCCCCGAAAGGGTTGGCAAATTTAGATATCGAGATCGATGATGAGGCAGTTGATGCGATTGCTTCCTTTGCCGGAGGAGATGCCAGAATTTGTTTAAATACGCTGGAAATGGTCGTAAATAACTCACCCAGCGATCTTGAGGGCATCCATGTGTCGAAGGAAATTCTTCAACAGTGCCTGCAGAGAAAAACATTATTATATGATAAACATGGGGAAGAGCATTATAATGTGATTTCCGCTCTTCATAAAAGTGTGCGCAACAGCGATGTGGATGCGGCTTTGTACTGGCTGGCGCGTATGTTGGAAGCCGGGGAAGATCCGCTTTATGTCGCAAGGCGTCTGGTGCGTATGGCCAGTGAAGATATCGGTATGGCTGATTCCAGGGCTTTGGAGATTACTGTAGCGGCGTATCATGCGGCACATTTTTTAGGAATGCCGGAATGCAATGTGCATTTAGCGCATGCGGTCGTGTATTTAGCTTTAGCACCGAAGTCCAATGCTTTGGAGGTGGCCTACAACACCGTTAAAGTGGATGCGATCAAGACCTTAGATCAGCCGGTTCCTTTACACATTCGCAATGCGCCGACTCGGCTCATGAAAGATTTGGGCTATAGTGATGGCTATGAATACAGTCATGATTATGCGTTTCATATGACAGATATGACCTGTCTTCCGGATGCCTTGATCGGTAAGGAATACTATCATCCCAGTAATCAGGGCTCCGAGGTCAAAGTGCAGAAACGATTGGCCCAAATCAAGGCCATTAAAGCCAATTATCATAAGATCAGACAACAGAAAGGAACAAAAAAATGAAAATAGAAATTCATTCGATAGAAGAAACACAAGCTTTGGCGCAAGCTATCGCCAGGCTGTGTCAGAATAAACATGTGGTGATCACGCTGGATGGTGATCTGGGAGCCGGTAAAACAACCTGGACCAAGGCCTTTGGAAAAGCGTTAGGGGTGACAAGTACAATCAATTCCCCTACGTTTACGATCTTAAAATCTTATACACAGGGCAATGGACAGCCTTTACATCATATTGATGCCTATCGTTTGGAAGGAGCCAGTCAGGATCTTGGATTTGAAGATTGTTTTGATGAAGGAATCACCGTAGTCGAATGGTCAGAGTTTATTCAAGACCAGCTGCCGGAAGACAGACTTTCGCTTTCTTTTGAAGAAGGAATCGATGAAAACAGAGTGATCACTATGGAAGCCAAGGGAGATGTCTCCAAGTCGATCCTGGAGGGATATCATGATTAGTTTATGTATGGACAGTGCGTATAAGCAGCTGGTTTTAGGGCTTTATAAAGACAAAGAGCTATTGGCCGGTATTAGTTTAGAAGCCTTTAAGAAACAAAGTGAAACGATTTTTGTGGAACTGAATCGACTTTTAAAGGAAACAAATTTAGACTATAAAGATATTGATCGTGTCATCATCACAAAAGGACCGGGTTCTTATACCGGCATTCGCATTGCGATGACCATTGCCAAAGTGCTTTGTTCACAGATGCACAAAGAATTATATACAATCTCAACGATGCAGCTGTATGCCGGTATCGAAAAACAGGCAAATGTGATTTTGGATGCCCGCAGTCAAAGAGCCTATGTGGCACACGTGGAAGATGGACAAATTCAGGGAAATATACAAATCTTGACACTGGATGAAGTCAAAGAATTTATCGAAACAAATCCGGGTATCTTATTGGGTGATGCTGATTTGATGGGACAGGATGTACAGAAAGTGGATTTTTTAAAGAATTTCATCGAACTGGAACCATACTATGAAAAAGTAGAAAACATTCACGCCCTGGTTCCGGACTATTTAAAAGAAAGTGATTCCTATAAAGTATGAATGTAACAGAAATGAAGGAATCGGACTTAGATATCGTTGTTGAACTGGAAAAACAATGTTTTAAACAACCTTGGAATAAAGAACAATGCTTGTATGAGCTTCAGGAAAATCCATTTAGTACCGGTTATCTTTTAAAAGAAGATGATCACATCGTCGGTTATGCCTTTTTATGGATCACATTTGAGATTGCTCAGCTGGCTCGTATCGGTATTGATCCTGCCTGTCGCAATAAAGGCTGTGGGACATATCTTATGGATGCTTTATGTAAGCAGGCAAGAGAAGCGCAAAGCGAGTTTCTTTCATTAGAAGTGCGAGAATCGAACCAGGCGGCTTTAAAGCTGTATGAAAAGCTGGGTTTGATTCCTGTCAATGTATCGAAGAATTATTATCCGGATGGAGAAAATGCCGTAGTGATGTCTATGGCGTTATAGAAAGGAGTTTCTATGATCATTTTAGGAATTGAGAGTAGCTGCGATGAAACGGCAGTGGCTCTTGTCAAAGATAAAAAAGAAGTACTTTCATCGATCGTGGCCAGTCAGATCGATGTACATAAAGAATTTGGCGGCGTCGTTCCAGAAGTTGCCAGTCGTATCCATATTGAAAATATTTCCTATTGTATTGAAGCCGCTTTAAAGGAAGCCGGATGTACGATGGAGGATGTGGATGCCGTTGCGGTGACCAAAGGACCGGGTCTGATTGGTTGTCTGCATGTCGGTGTGCAGGCTGCCAAGACGCTGGCTTTTGCCTATCACAAACCACTTATACCGGTACATCATTTGGCCGCTCATATCTATGCCAATGAGTTGGTAGTGGATATGGAATATCCCTTATTGGCTCTTGTCGTATCCGGTGGGAATACGGAATTGGTCCATATGAAAGATGAAACCAGCTTTGAAATCTTGGGAGAAACACAAGATGATGCGATTGGCGAAGCGTATGATAAAGTGGCTCGTGTACTAGGCTTAGGCTATCCCGGCGGGCCCAAGATCGATAAAATGGCTAAAGAAGGAGAACCGGTTTATGAGTTGGCAAAGCCGAAAACACAGGGGCGCTACGATTTCAGCTTTTCTGGTTTAAAGAGCAGTGTTCTTCAATTTACCAAACGTATGGAAAGACAGGGAAAGACTTATGATTTGAATGATTTGGCTTGTTCTTTCCAGGAGTGTGCATTGGATGAAATCTTTTCCAGGATTCATGCGGCTTTGGATGATCATCCCGAAATTCGTCACTTTGTCGTAGGTGGTGGTGTCAGTGCCAATTCCAGACTTCGTGAAAAGATCGAAGAATTAAAAACGGAATATCCAAATATTACCTTTACCGTGCCACCGATGTATTGTTGTACAGATAATGCCGGAATGATCGGAGTGGCCGGAACGATTGCTTATGTATCCGGACGAAGAGGCGATGAAACTTTGACCGGAGATGCCAGCTGGCCAATTCAATAGTTTTATATTGTCCTTACCCACGTGCGGTAAGGCTTTTTTATAAGGTTGTGTGATTTGAATTCTTTTTGATAGAATGTTATATAGGTGATGAATATGGAAGATCAATTTAATAAGGAAATACAAGAAGCGATTCAGGCGGCCAATCATGCTTTGGCATGTTTAAGTCAAGCCGATACCTATCTTCAAAGTGCCAAAAACTGGGGCTTGTTTGATATGCTTGGCGGAGGTGCGCTAACGACTTTTTTTAAACATTCGAAAATGGACGATGCCCGTTATGAAATGGAAAGAGCCAAAAGAGCACTGCAGGGCTTTCGTAAAGAATTGGCGGATGTCGATCAACGCCTTCATTTAAGTTTGGAGATTGGAGATTTTTTGACCTTTGCCGACTATTTCTTTGATGGACTTATTGCGGATTGGCTGGTACAAAGTAAGATCCAAGATGCGAAAGCTCAAGTAGAAAACGCGATTATTCAAGTACGACAGATTCGTGAAGATCTGTTACGCTATCGATAAAAGAAGAAAAAAGATGCGATCCAATATACATGATTTAGGGAGATTGTTATGAAGAATAAGCATTTTAAGACCAACTTTAACTGGAAATATGAAGGACCTTCCTTCACCAAAGATTTATCCACAAAACAAAAGATCATTTTATTGATTTTCTGGCTTGTCGCCGGAGCTGTCGGTTATTATGTGTTTCATCCGGTCATTAGCTATAAGACGGTTACTGGCTTTGCCTATGTGATCTATGTAATCGTATTGGTTGGAATTGTATCCTTGTTCTTTCAGAAATCATCGATTTCGTATGGGAAATCGTCTTTTAAAATGACGGCTTTAAAGATCATTTTAGGACTCTCTGTTATTTGGGTGCTTGGCTCTTTAGCCGTATGCAATCCGGTATTTATGGCTTCTTATTTTGCCGATCGTATTCAGATTGAAAATGTTGATTTTGATAAAGTAAAAGAAGTGGATTTTACTAAGACACCGATCATCGATCGCGATTCAACGATCGTTTTAGGCGACCGTGTAATGGGCGAGATGCCGGAGCTTGTTTCTCAGTTTGAAGTCAGTGAAGAATATACACAGATTTCGTATAAAGACAGCGTCTATCGCGTGACACCGCTTGAATATGCTGGCTTCTTTAAGTATCTGGGAAATCAAGAAGAAGGCATCCCTGCCTATATTCTGGTCAATTCTGTTACCGGAGAAGCTGAGTTGGTGAAACTGGAAGATTTGGGATTGGATGGAATGAAGTATGTTCCTTCCGGTTATTTTAATCATGATCTATATCGTAAGTTGCAAATGCAGTATCCAACTACGATTTTTGGGGAACCCTCTTTTGAAATCGATGAAGAAGGACACCCATGGTATATTTGCACAACGTATGATTATGCCGCTTTTGAAACTAGAAAAACGGTTTCCGGTGTTGTTTTATTTGATCCGATCACAGGAGAATCGACAAAATACGATGATGTGCTCGATGCGCCAACCTGGGTCGATCGCATTTATCCGGAAAGCTTGGTCACAGAACAGGTGAATCAAAATGGCTCCCTGCAAGATGGTTTCATTAACTCTGTTATCGGTCAAAAAAATGTCACTTATACCAGCGAAGGCTATAACTATCTGGCACAGGACGGGGATATTTATATTTATTCCGGTATCACATCGGCTAATAAAGATTCCAGTAATCTAGGCTTTGTGTTAGTCAATTTAAGAACGCATCAAGCCATGAAGATCTCATCACCGGGTGCCAATGAAACCAGCGCCATGGCTTCGGCAGAAGGCGAAGTAAAAAACTATGGCTATACATCTACCTTTCCACTTTTGGTCAATGTCAATGGCTCACCGGTCTATATGATGGCTTTAAAAGATGACAGTGGCCTGATCAAAATGTATGCGATGGTAGATGCCAGCGATTATCAAAAAGTCGCAACGATCGCATCCGATGAGGGATTTGAGAATCTGAAAAAGAAATTTTTGGCCTTGGAAGGTACACAAACAATCGATAAGGATGAACTAGAAACAAAAGACATCACGATCGAAAGTGTACAGATCTTAGCCATTGAAGATACGACAAGGTGTTTTTTGACAGATACTGAACATAATCGTTATAAGTTTACGATCACGGATCAAAATGAGGATGTAGCTGCCTTTTTAAAGGCACAGGATGTCGTAACGATCACATACAGTCCACAGGAAGATGTCAATCTGATTCAATCGATTGAAACCAAGTAAGTCAATTGTATGGTTTTGTGTTAAAATATCACTATGAATAAGTTAGAAAACGCAAGAAAAACGATCAATCAGATCGATCAGGAAGTGGCAGCCTTGTATGAAAAGCGAATGAATGCGGTTCAGGAAGTGCTGGCCTATAAAAAAGAAAATGGACTTCCGGTCTTCGATGCATCCAGAGAACAGGAAGTCATAGAAAGAAATCTGGAGCATATTCAAAATCCGGATTACAAGCCCTTTTATAAAGAGTTTCTACATCATGTGATGGAGAATTCAAAAGACTATCAAAAAACACTTTTAAGTGAAGATGTCGTTGCCTATGCCGGTGTACAGGGAGCTTTTTCTCAAATCATGGCACAGCGTTTATATCCGGAAAATCGGAAGCTGAATCTTAAAAACTTTGATGAAGTCTTCAAAAGCGTTGTGGAAAAGAAGGCGCAGTATGGTGTCATTCCTTTTGAGAATACGAATTCCGGCTCGGTAGGAGAAGTGTTAGATGCTTTATTGGAGTATCCGGTCTATATCCAGGGCATCTATGATCTAAAGGTAGAACAATGTCTTTTAGGAACAATGGATGCGACATTAAAAGATATCGAATGGGTTTATTCCAAAGATCAGGCATTATGGCAAGCCAAGGATTTCTTAAAGGAATTAGGCGTGCAGACAGTCAGTTATCCCAACACAGCCATGGCTGCCCAATACGTTGCCAGTGAACAGGATAAGACCAAAGCCGCTATCGGCGCCAAAGAAAATGCACAGTTGTACGGCTTAAAGGTATTGGCTTCACAAATTGAGGCACATACCGAAAACACAACTCGTTTTCTGGTCATTGGTTTAGAGCCTATGAACAAGGGTGATCGTTTTAGCGTGATTTTAAGCGTTAAACACCAGAGTGGTTCTTTAGCAAGGATCATTGAAATCATTGCCCGCTATCACATCAATATGGAAAGTATTCAATCGAGGCCGATCAAGGGAAAACCATTTGAATATTTCTTCTTTATTGAGATGGATGGAGATTTAAACAATGCCCAGGCATGTTTAAAGGATATAGAAAAAAATTGCGAGAGTTTAAAGGTTTTAGGAACTTATGCGTTAGGAGGGAAATAAGATGAGCTTTGTCAAAGAAAATGTAAATCGCCAACCGATTGTCGATACTGTATTCGCTATCGTGAAAAAGGCAAAAGAAGATAAAGAAAAGATCGGAGAAGAAAATGTTGTGGATGCGACAATTGGTTCTTTGTATAACGAACAAGGAAGTCTGGTTGCCTTAGACAGTGTATTTTCTTCGTTGAAAAGTCTGGACAACAAAGTATTGGCTGCGTATGCGGCAAGCTTTACCGGAAATGATGATTTTAAAGATCGTGTTTATAAGTGGGTGTTAAACGGCAATAGCCACTTACATCATGAAGTGATTGCGACACCGGGTGGTACCGGAGCTGTGGCAATGACCATTCAGGAATGTCTGGATGCCGGACAAACTGTCATCCTGCCGGAAATCGCATGGGGAAGCTATAACTTAATGGCACAGATGAACAACCTATCTGTTAAAACATATGCGTTGTTTGAAGAAGATCACTTTAATCTGACTTCTTTTAAAGAAACTTGTGAACAAGTTATGAAAGAACAGGATAAGCTGGTGATCGTCATCAATGATCCTTGCCATAATCCTACCGGATATTCACTATCTTCACAGGAATGGAAAGATGTGATTGCGTTCTTGAATGAATGCTCTAAAACGCATAAAGTTGTTTTGTTGAATGACATTGCGTATATTGACTTTGCCTATGGACAAAAACAGGCCAAAGAATATTTCTCTGTCTTTGATGATATTTCTGAAAATATGGCAGTGATCGTAGCTTTTAGTTTAAGCAAATCTATGACAAGCTACGGTCTTCGCTGTGGTGCTGCCATCGTTATGGCACAAACGGAAGATATCGTACAGGAATTAAAAATTGTCTTTGAAAAAGATGCCAGAGCTACATGGTCAAACATCAACAACGGTGCTATGGCTGCCTTTGTCGATGTGATGGATCATCATTTAAAAGAATACGACCAGGAGCGTTTACAGTATGTCGCCTTATTAAAAGAGCGCAGTGAGCTTTTTGTCAAAGAAGCCAATGAAGTCGGCTTGAAACATTATCCATATAAAGAAGGTTTCTTTGTGACACTTTCAATGGACAATACGACAAGAGATATCTATCATGAAGCTTTGATGAAAAATCATATCTATACGGTAAAGGTCAACAAAGGAATTCGTGTTGCGGTATGTTCTTTATCTCTTGATAAAATCAAGGGATTGGCTAAGAAAATGAAAGATATTTTAGATACAATTCAATAAAAGAATGCAGATAGACAAAAAAATAAATGTGTCTATCTGTTTTTTTGTTTATAATAGAAAATATGAAATGGGGAATTATTGATGTAGGCGGTGGTATGCGCGATATTTTCGGTACCGGTGTACTGGATGCCTGCTTAGAAAAACAAATTCAATTTGATTATGCGATCGGTGTATCGGCCGGCAGTGCCAATCTTGCCAGTTTTTTGTCCTGTCAAAAAGGAAGAAACAAGCGCTTTTATACCCAGTATGCCAAACGTAAAGAATATATGTCTTTGTCTAACTGGATTCATAAGAAAAACTATTTAGATCTGGATTATATTTATGGTACTTTAGCTAACAGTAATGGTGAAGATCCAATGGATTATGAAACATTTGCCAAGGATCCTACTGAATTTGAAGTCGTTTGTACGGATGCCAGCACAGGCAAACCAGTCTATTTTTCAAAAGAAGATATGCCTTTGGATCAGTATGACATCCTAAAGGCAAGCAGCTGCATGCCTATTGTGTGCCAGCCATATCCGATTTATGACGCTTTGTACTTTGATGGTGGAATATCCGATCCGATACCTGTTGAAAGAGCCTTACAAAAAGGATGCGATAAAGTTGTTGTGATCCTGACAAGACCAAAAGAAGAAAAAAGAAATCCGAAAAAGGATAATTTGACCTCTAAGATTTTAAGGAAAACTTATCGAAATTCCGGAAACAGTTTAAGCCAAAGAGCCTATGTTTATAATGAGAGCTTGGAACGCATACAAGAGATGGAAAAAGAAAATAAGGTTTGTATTTTGGCACCGGATACGATTGGAAATATGAAAACACTGACAATGGATGAAAACTGCCTGGAAGATTTATATCAACAGGGACAAAAGCAGATCCAAAAATTGATGGAATTTATGCAGAGATAAGCCTTTTATATCGTGACTTGATTTATTTATGGGTCATTTAGTACAATGGTGTCAGAAAGGGTACGTATCGATCTTTTCGATTGGATACGATCAAAAACATATTATGATCAAAAAAATAATATCTGCGGTATTGGTATGTGCTTTTGGTATTCTGTTATTTGGGTGTGGAAGCTCTGAAAAAGTGCAGATGCAGGAAGCAAAGGAAGTTGTGGCCGATTATTTTGAAGATTTGAAGTCTGCACAATTTGACAAAGCATCCGATTATGTTTCATCGGATTATAAAGACCCGTTGCGCCTGGAAGAGATAGAACCGGCTTTATCAGGTTTGATGTTAGGAATGAATGCTTCTATGAACACAGGTGAGGAGTTTAAAAAAAGTTTTCATCAATTTATGGATGTAGTGATGAACCAGATCGTAAATACTTATGATATCGAAAAGACCAAATGGCAAAAAGAGGGAGTCGTGGATGTTCAGGTTAATTTTGAAGGAAAAGATCTGGCTTCTTTTGATCCTGCGGACTTAGATGAAGATGCGAATACATATATGGAGTCTTATCTTGTAGAAAATCAAGATCGTTTAACGGCGTTGTATGAAGAAAAAGGTGAGCAGGAGGCTTATAAAGTCATTTTAGATGAACTGAGTAAACCTTTGTTTGAATTATTGGAAAAACATGTCAAAGAAGACTTACCGGATATCACGCATAAGGTACGATTACGTGTTGAAAAACAGAACGATGAATGGCTGATCACAAAATCAGAAATTATGAATTAAGACGTTTCAATCCTCTTTTTTTGGTTTCTAAAGAGTAGTGTATAAATCAAGTGTATATTTTATAGAATCTGAACATTTTATTTGTTGAATACGCTTACAAAAATGCTATATTTTGATATAATTGAGATAAATAAAGGAGAAAGATTATGAAAAAATTAGTATCTTTGTTTGTGGCAATGGCATTTGCCATAGGCGTAGCTGGTTGTGGAAATAATAATGAAGCACAGATACAAGCAGCTACCGATGTTGTCAGTGGGTATTTGGATGCGATTCAAAATGGAAATTTAGATGGAGCGGAAGAATACACAACAGATTCCTATATTGATCCTTTAGGTATTGATAATATGGATTCGTATATGGAAAGTCTGTTAGATAGTTTGGATATGGGGGATACATTTGACCAGGAAGCCAATGATTTTGCGACAAATGCGGTAAAAGCAGCGATTACATCTTACGAGATCAATGATACAAAAATGGAAGAAGATACAATTTCAGTATTAGTTGATATTGATGGAAAAGATTATGAAAATATTGATTTTACGGCTATGGAGAGTGAATTAACAACTTATACGCAGAATTATGCCAATGAAAATTTGAATCGATTGATGCAGATTTACAATGATCAAGGAGAAGATGCCATGATGGAGGCAATGATGCAGGATATCGGCGGCTATATGTTTGATAGAATGGAAACTTTGTTTACCGGTGCAGAACAAAAGAAATACCAGATGCGTTTTGATTTAGTTCAGGATGAAAATGAATGGAAAATCAAAGCGGCAGAAATCTCTGAAGAAGCACAGTCATAAAATTGTAAAAGTCTATTGATCATAACTTCAATAGACTTTTTAAGTGTTGAATTTTAAATTCATGGTTTGCATAAAGGAAAGATTTAAAATAAATCCAGACAGATCAACACAGGTAATCCCAGTCGCTAAACCGGGGAGCGTTAAACCTCGTTAACATAGATGGCCTGATTTTAGCGGTTAAATAAGGTAATCGCCATGACATAGTTTGAAACACTATGTGATCGTCTTTATATCGACCAATCTACGCTTTCTCGATGTTTGAAAGAAGTCCGTAATAAACTAAGTCAATACAATTTGGAATTAATCAGTCGCCCGGGTTATGGACTGAAAGTGCAGGGTGATAAGTTGGATGTACGTCTTTATATGGCCAATAGTAAAAGTGTACATATCTTTACATCTCTGGAAGGGTATAAAGTCAGTTTTTTCAGACTAATTATCGTTCCTTTATGCACAGCTATTTTTATGATGTTGTTGCCAATACAATATTATGATATTCGAATGACTTTACTGATAGCAAACAGCACACCCGTTGGTGTCATGCTTGCGATGTTTTCGCAAATGTATGCGGGAGACTTTGAATATGGTGCGCGTATTGTCAGTCTTTCTACTTTATTATCTCTCGTTAGTATTCCATTGGTGTTGAGTATGACACGTTTATTGTGGTAAATTGTATTAAAATGATTAAAAATTCATATATAAGAAATAAAAAAGTATCATAAATTGCAATTTATGATACTTTTTTAAAAAATCACGTATAATTATTTCATATATGAATTGAGGTGATTGTTTTGGAACCTTTTCAGGCAAAAATTCTACCTGTTGAATATAAAGTTGATAAAGAATTATTAAATCTTTTAAGTGAAGCCAGTCAAAGATACGGAGAATATAAGTCTTTGCTTGATAATTTGAATTTCGATTCTTCTTTTTTCCTAGATTCTGCTTTGTTGAATGAAAGTTATAAATCCACACAAATTGAAGGAACGCAGATTTCACAGGATGAAATGTATTATTTGAAATATTTAAAGCCGACGGATGATAGCCGGGAAATTCAAAATTTGAAACTAACGATTGAGTTTGCTTATCAACAAGTTATACAAGGCAAAAAGATCGATATGTATTTAGTAAATCAAATGCATAAGATCTTATTGGATAGTGTGCGTGGAAATGATCGACAGCCAGGTCAGATTCGCTCTACCCAGAACTGGATTGCGCCTAGAGGTGTAGGAATCGAAGGTGCTATTTTCGTTCCTCCGGTGCCACAAGAAATTTATACGCTGTTACAGAATTTATACGAGTATATGAATGATGCGTTTATTGATCCTTTATTAGTCAATATTGCGTTAGCACATGCACAATTTGAGACAATACATCCCTATAGCGATGGAAACGGAAGATTAGGTCGTGCTTTGATACCGATACAAATGGCGATGTTGGAGAAACAAAAACCAATTCTTTTTATGTCTGAAATCTTAGAGGTTTACAAACCTTCGTATCAAAGATATTTGATGGAGTACAGACAAGGAAACTACAGGGGATATTTAAAATTTTTTTCACAATGTACCATTGATCAATGCAATGCTTTTATATTGAGACTGCATAAGATTAAAACGATTTATGAGGAAGATATGAAAACCATAGAACAAGTACATAGTGGTAAGGTTTATAAAATTATGCCAATCATCATGTCTCAAATTGTTTTCACAAAAAAAGAGATCGAGGAAATGAGCGGTGTATCAAAAGCGACTGTATCACGGATTATTAACCGATTAGAAGAGTTAAATGTTATTGTTAAGGATGATATGGTGATGAAAAAAGGATATAAGTATAAGAAGATTTACGATGTATTTGTGGGAAAATAGAAAAAAGTATCATAAATTGTGATTTATGATACTTTTTTGATGAATATTAGGTTGATTTGTTTCATGGATGATATAAAATCATTGTTTAATTACTTCTTTATTCTCATTTTTTGATTCATCGACACCTAATACATACGTTACGACTGTGGAAACCACAAAGGCGATGACAGCTCCAATAACGGCATACACTAAGTTCATGGTGCTGCCGCCGATGAAACTCAATAAACCTAAGAAACTGGCAACCGGTAAGAAATTATAGACATGAAGTCCGACAATGGATGCGAATAAACCGGCGGCTATTCCACCTGCCATCATACCGATAAATGGCCTTTTGTATCGTACACCGATTCCATATAAACCAGGTTCGGTCACACCGCCGATCATTTGGGCGATAATATAGGAAAAGGCAAGGGCACGCTGTTCTTTGTCTTTGATTCGAAGCATGGCACCTAAACACATTCCACCAACGGTGAAGGCGGCCAGTAAAACAGAAGGGGCGACAACCGATTCTACGCCATCTTGTGCAAGAATCATAAATATTGTTGTGATAAATAACCAGTGCATCCCAGCCATAACAATATATTCCCACAGGGCTGCAATCAATGCCATAGAAAGAATTGTGGCAAGACCACCCATATTACCTAATGAGATCAGGGCATTGCTGATGTATTCACCTAAAATGGAACCAATCGGGCCTAAGATACAAAGGGCAATCGGAAGAATCACGGCAATGGATAAGGTAGGGGCAAAAATGGGAGCCAGTGTCTGAGGTATGTATTTATTAAAAAAGCGTTCAATATATGAAAATACAAAGACCGATAACAGAATCGGGATAATAGTTGATGAATAGTTTTGTACATGGCAGGGAATACCATACACATCAAAGGCACTGCCATTTTCGGCCATTTGTACAAATGTAGGATGCAGCATGATGGCACCTATGAACATTCCTAACAAAACATTACAGTTAAAGCGTTTGGCAGCCGTATAACCAATCATGATCGGGAAAAAGTAAAAACCGGCATCTCCGACAAAAGTAAAGAGGATATACAAAGTACTGGAAGCATCGATCCAATGTAACATATCCGGTCCTAAGATGGCTGCCAAGGTTTTAAACATGGAAGCGGCAATCAACATCGGGATTAGAGGCATCAGGCAGGATGCTAAAACATCCAGAAAAACAGAAAGGCTGTGTTTACATTTTTCAAGCATAGAATCATCTCTTTTCACTTTTAGTATAATAAGAAACACAAAATTGAAAAGGGGGAAAATCAGGAAAACATCATACCATCCTACAAGAACATGCTATAATGAACGAGTAAAAAAGGAGAACGTTATGTTTGATGAACTTCATGAGGAATGTGGTGTATTTGGTGCATATCGAATCGAAAATGCCTCGAGTATAACATATTATGGATTACACTCTCTTCAACATCGTGGACAGGAAGCCAGTGGTATGGCCGTATGTGATGGAAAAGAAATCCATGTGCAAAAGGGAAAAGGTTTAACAGTCGATGTTTTTAGAAAAGATAAATTAAATCAGCTGGAAGGTGATCTGGCTATCGGACATGTGCGCTATTCGACAGCCGGTGGACAGGAAAACGAAAATATTCAGCCAATCGTATCCAAAGGGCATTTAGGTTCTTTGGCGGTAGCGCATAATGGACAGATCGTTAATGAAAAAGAATTGCGTTTGGAATTAGAAAATCAAGGGGCGATCTTTCAGGGAACCAGTGACAGTGAAGTGTTATTACACTTAATACAAAAAGAAAAAGGAACACTGTTGGAAAAGGTCATGAAGACTGCCAGACGATTAGAAGGAGCATTCTCTTTTCTTGTACTGGATGAAGATTCCATCTATGCGGTACGAGATCGACATGGACTTCGTCCTTTAAGTTATGCAGCGTTTAAAGATGGCTATGTGATCAGTTCGGAAACGTGTGCCTTTGAAGTTATGGGGATTTATGATTCGACGGATCTAAAGCCGGGAGAAGTTGTAGAATTTAAAAAAGGATTGGTCAAGAAGTATCAATATACACAAGATATCACGCATCATATGTGTGCTATGGAATATATATATTTCGCAAGACCGGATAGTGTTGTAGAAGGAATCAATGTGCATGCCTTTCGTAAAAAAACAGGAGCCGTTCTAGCTCAGAAAGACAAAGGCTTGGATGCCGATATCGTGATCGGTGTGCCGGATTCTTCGTTAAGTGCTGCCATTGGATATGCAGAGGCTTCCGGTATTCCTTTGGAAACCGGATTGTATAAGAATCGGTATGTGGGACGTACCTTTATTCAGCCAACACAGGCGATGCGAGATCGGGGAGTACGTATGAAGCTAAGTCCGGTGACTAGTGTTGTCAAAGGAAAAAGTGTTGTCATGATAGATGATTCCATTGTACGAGGGACCACATCTCGCCGTATTGTTCGTCTGTTAAAGGAGGCCGGTGCCAAGGCGGTTCATGTGCGTATTGCCTCTCCGGTCATTACGCATCCTTGTTTTTATGGAGTGGATACATCAACAAAAGAAGAGTTGATCGGGGCTCGTATGAGTAAGGATGAGATCGAAAAATACATTGAAGCAGATTCTTTAAAGTATATGGAAGTGGAAGAACTTAAACTAGTGGCCAAAGAAATTGGTTTATGTGTCGCATGCTTTAATGGGAACTATTGCACACCGCTATATTCGTATCAGAAGGTGCTGGAAAAAGAATAGAAAATGAATAAAAAAAGAGCTGATACAAATGAACTTTTCGCGTCATTTGATATAGCTCTTTCTTTTTTTTTGCACTGTTATATTAGCATAAAATGGGCATTTTTTCAAGAATTGAAAGAGCACTCAGATTGTGGTAAAACTACTCTCTAGAAGGAGGGGCAATGAATTCATTTCATCTGAAAACTACATTTTCGAACGCAATAGAATTATATCAAATTACGCTTACACAAAGAGAAGTGTCTTACTATTTTCAGTACCAACAAAAAGTCTTGCAAGTCCTTGGGTGGGTTGAAACAAATCCGGAATGGCTTTTTGAAATCTTGCGTTGTTTTCTAAAAACAGGTTATGTGCATCCCTACAATCAAAAGCAGGTGTTAAAAACAGCCATACAAGTTTATTATGGTTCTCGTGCAAATCTTTCTTATCAGGTCAGTGATGAAGAGCTTTTAAAACAGATCGTTGCTTGTTACAAGGAGTTATCCGGTATGGGCATTGAAACATTAGGGGATCGTGTATCCGATCGATTCAAGAATCAAAAGGTATCCTATGAATAACATTAAAACAAAATCATTTACATCAATACCGAAAATTTTGATGGCCAATGCCAGAGACGAATACGATCTGCAAAAGCATTTGAAAGACTATGAAGAAGTATTACGTGAATATGTACAATACTTTACTCATCAACAAAGCACTGCACTTTCTAGAGAGGATTATGAAAAGATTAGGAAGGCATTGGACTATCTCATCATGCACACGGATTATCATGCAGATATGTCTTTAAAATGGAATTTGTATCAAGGTAGATTACAGATTGATCAAGATATCAAAGAAATAGAGTCCATCGTAAAGAATTGCCTCAAGATGAAATTTTTGCATCGTTTTAAAGAAATCAGTGATCTTTTTACTATAGACATAGCACAAATCATAAGATCCTGGCACGATGAGAATCCATGGATTTATTATGGATCAACGATTCATGATATTACAGTTCCATTGATAGATGGTCTTCCTATATTTATGGATATGTATGGAGCCAAAGGAACCGATTTTGTGTTGTATTATTTAGAACGATTTATGACGGAAATGAGATTTTGCCAGTTGTTTGAACCGGAAATAGACAAGTTTTGCCGATACTATAAAAATTTACGAAATATAGATTTGGAAAGTTTAAATCTCAATCTTTTTGAATTGTTTTTTCAACACGCCTTTAGTCGTTTTATCCTGTCTGGTACAAAAAGTATATTGTTGACAGATAGAAATGTTGAATGTTTAAAACAAAGAATACCAAATATCAATTTGACACAAGTCTTTTTCTGTTTTATTAAGGATTTTGATCAGAATTTAAAAGATTATTTTTCCTTGTTTCAAGATGTTTTATTAGATAATTATAAACAGAATTTATCTTGTTTGATTATAGAGACGAATCTTGAAGTGCATATTTGGAATATTAAAGAATATGGTGCAGATATTGATATGGATGAAGTCATAGAACAATTTCAATTACTCTCTGTAGAAGAGATACCAGCTAAGATACAAGAGCTGGACATGGGAATTTATGATGTATTTGATCTAATGGATTCATTGTATTTTACGAAAGAAGAATATCAAAAACTGTTTCAGGCCCTGGGTAAAGAAAATTGTATGGTCATGGAACATATGTTGATGAAAGCATATGGAATTATAGATATGCAAGATCTAAAAATGGAAAAACCATGGATCCTTCCTTTTCTTTTGTATGTTCAAGAACTATAAATTCGTTCACTCTAAAATTAAATCAGTCAGGAAGCCTGTGTATCAGTTCCTGACTTTTTGTTGGTATATACGATGTCCTTCAGAGTCAAAGTTTTTATGGAGTTCGTGTTCGGTCATTATCAAAGAAGCTATTAAGGGGATGAGCTGAACACCGATTAGTATCATTCCAATTATGCTGATAAAAGGGATGTCTTTTCCTACTGTCGGTAACATAACAACTATTGTGATTGGAAATAGAATCCATCCAAAACGATAAAAAATCTTGCCAAAATAATGATTGGCAAATAGCCAGGTATCCTCATTTTTCATAGACATTTCTGTACGATACCCAAATAGAGGATTGATTTCTTTAGGCGCATGCTTAGAAAAGTATTTTCCAAAACCAATCATGGTAATAGGAAGCAGAAGATCCATAATCAACATAAAAATCCAATAGCCCATTTTAAAATACCTCCGAGGTTTTCTTATGCTTATCATAGTGCTGCTATACATTCTGGTAAAGTTAAAATGCTATTAAAATCATTGTAAAATAGAAGGAAACAAAAAGGTTTTTTGTGAGAAGATGATATAATGAAAAAGAAATTAAAATGTAAGTTATAGAAAGGATACAAGTATGACGATCAAGTGTTTGGCTTTTGATTTAGATGGAACATTATTAACCGATCAAAAAGAAATTGATCCGCGCACAAAGAAATCCATTCAAAAAGCGATGGAACAGGGAATCCATATTGTGATTGCCAGCGGAAGAGATAAAAACGGAACTTCTTTTGTCTATGAACCATTAGGTTTGGAGCAAGGAAAACATTATTTGGCTTTGGTCAACGGACAGATCATCTATGATTTTGAAAAGAAAGAATATGATTTGGATGATGTATTGACACCGGAAGATGGGTTAAAGATCCAACAAGTCTGTAAGCAGTTTGATATTGAAGGCATATTTTGTTGTGGATATGATTTCTATAGCTATATTTCGGAAGCCAATCGTAAAAAGAAAATAGAACGCGAAAAATTATCAGGACAACCGATGGATTATGGTTTAAAAAAAGGCGGGCCAAATCGTAACTTTATAGACCTTCCTTATAAAGAGATTGAGTTGACACAAGATATCAATAAAGTCATTATGGTGCATACCGCTCAGTTTTTTGAGAAACATTTAGAGGATCTAAAGCAGGCGTTATCGGATTATGATGTGCTTTTGATTGGACCGGAATGGCTGGAAATCATGCCAAAGGGAGTATCAAAAGCCAGTGCCCTCAAAAAAATCTGTAAAAGAGGTGGCTTTACCATGGATGAAATCATGGCGTTTGGAGATGCTCAAAATGATATTCAGATGATCGAGAGCGTGGGAATCGGTGTTGCCATGGGGAATGCGATGGAGGAAGTTAAAGCCGTAGCCAATGTGATTTGTGATACGAATTTGAACAATGGGATTGGCAAAACGATCGATGCGCTTTTGATGGGCAAAGAAATAGACTTACGCCATGCAAAGCTGTAAGATAAGACTATAGAAAGCGATGGTGAAGGATATGGAAATTATCAATGCACAACAATTTAATGAATACATGAAGGAAGATGCGGTTTTAGTAGATTTCTTCGCAACATGGTGTGGGCCATGTAAAATGTTAAGCCCTGTATTGGAAAGTGTAGCAAAAACATTAGAAGGCAAAGTGAAGATCGTAAAAGTCGATGTGGATCAAAGCCCAGAATTGGCTCAACAATACGGTGTTATGGCTGTACCGACAATGATCCTGTTTAAAAAAGGACAGCAGGTCACAGCATTCTCCGGTTATATGCCGGAAGCACAGCTGGTTGCCGGTATCGAAAAAGCACTATAATCAAAGAAAGTGTCATTCTCGTAATGGCACTTTTTTTATGGAAAAGAAAAATGCAGACAGCTATTTGCTTGTCTGCATCAAATGTTTCAATATGACTTTTGGTGTGATGATCACAAAACCGATCGTAATCAATAAGATGATAACCAACATGATAATCGAATACATCTCCCAATTTGCCATTAAATCAAATAAGAAGAATGGTGCTACGGTTACCGCAAGGATTGCCCAGCTGATCAAGAACTCTAAAACAACGTTCATATTGTTTTTAACGGCACTGGTTTCATCTTCCCAGTCGGTTTTTGGATGAATACCATCGACAAATATCGCAATCGCATTGACTAACACGGTTGTCAAAATACTGCCTAAAAGGAAGAATACATCGTACCAAATTGGATAAGGCAAGATCATATGAACACTAAACAACATCAAAACACAAGTTAATATCGAGAAAAGTGTTCCTACCGAACCTTTGATCATGACTTGTTTGGTAAAGTCAAAAGGAATATATTTGACAAAGTCTAAATTCTTTCCTTCTCGTGAAAAGGCAGTAGCACTGATTCCGTTTAAAGAACCGGCAAAGAAACCAACAGCTGCTCCGGCAATCACCAGGATCAAAGGAAGATTGACTAAATCTTGAACGACGATAGCCTGACTTGTTAACATTTCCTTAATTTCACTCATACCCGGTGTGACGATAGCCATCACGATAAACATGACTGGCATGACCAAAGCGGATAAAACACAGTTAGCCATATAGGCAGGGGTTCGAACCAATCGTAAAAATTCAACCTTCCAGTAGCTCCAGCTGACAGAACCTTGATTTCGATAAGAAACCTTTTTCTTTTTTCCGGCTGATGAAACCTTGGATTCTCTTGCGGCACTTAAATACAGCCTATCGGCACAAATGACAAAAATAATTCCTAAAATCAGTGTAATGGCCAGTGTGATCAAAAAATCTACAAAGGATACTTCCACGATTGATCTGGCGGCAAAAGGCACATTGACGAAAATACGAACGATCTTCAATAGATTTTCAGGATTGTTTTGAAGCATATCCATTAAGAACATAGGATTTTCTACGTTAGCACCTAGCTGACTGGAACCGATACCAATCAATACGGCAATACCGATCGATAGAATTCCGGTGATCATGTTGAAACGATCTTTATTCTTAAAGAATGGCAATAGTCTTAATATGATCATCCAGAAGATACTTGCGACAAAAGCGGTCGGTGCCCCAATTAAAAGAATCTGAGGGATAAATAATACAATTGATAAAATATTTACATTTCCGGCGCTGATATACGCAATTAACATCGGTACCATCCCTAATAAGCTTACTAGCAGCAGGGATACATAGACGATCACAAACTTACTGGCAACGATGACTCTGGGGGTAATGGGAAGTACCAGTAAATGTTCCAAATCATTGGAAAAGTAAAAGATCGATGGAAAGATGAACAAGGCTGTCCACAACATCAAAAAACAAATCATCGCAAAGCCCATTTCCATGATCAGTAAATCGATGGTATGAGCCGCAAAACCAGTTTGAAACATATTAAACAGTAAGGCAAATGTGGGAAGTAAGCAGACAACCAGTACGGCTGCGACCACGATTCCTTTTTTACCTTGTTTGGATTTTAGATCCATTCCGTAATTGGCCTTAAATAAGGCTTTGGTCACTGTCAGAAAATCACGCATTGCGTGTAACCTCCAGGAAGATTTCTTCCAAAGAATCCTTGTCTTTATGTAGTTCTTTTAGTTCATCCAATGTACCGTTAAAACAGATGTTTCCATGATTGATGATGACGATCTTATCACATAGCTTTTCCGCAACCTCCAAAACATGGGTGGAGAAGAAAACGGTATTGCCATTATGAGCATGTTCTTTCATCATTTCTTTCAATAAGTAAGAAGAAGCAGGGTCTAATCCGGTCATTGGTTCATCCAAGATCCAGATGTTAGGATTACATACCAACGTGGCAATCAGAATAGCTTTTTGTCGCATACCGTGGGAATAGCTGGACATACGATCGCTTAGGGCATCTTCCATACCGAAATCTTTGGCATATTTTTGAATACGCTCATTTCTGGTTTCTGTATCGATATGATAGATATCTGCCATAAACTGAATATATTCCATACCGCTTAAACGTAAGAACAAATCCGGAGAATCCGGTACCAGACCAAATTCACGTTTGGCATTGACCGGATCTTTTACAATATCCTTTCCGTTTAAAGTGATAGTTCCTTCATCCGGTGTCAATACACCTGTCATCATATGGATCGTTGTTGTTTTACCGGCTCCGTTAGGGCCAATAAAGCCAACAATGCATCCGGTAGGGATATCTACACTTAGATTATTGACAGCTGTTTTTTCACCAAATCGTTTTGTCACATTTTTAATTTCAATCATACTTCTAAATCTCCTTTGCCGTATTATACCACCGGGGGGGGGGTAGACAATACAGGCATTAATTAAGATTATATTAATATTTAGTTAGTGTGTACAGTTAAATTTGTTTATGTTCCCTACTTTCATGTGATAAGTGCATTAAATAGATCGCAATACTTGAATATACTGAATATAAGATAGAAATCTTTTTTAAATGATTTAGTTAAGTGCGTTTATGGAATTTCAGTTCAAACACAATTGGATAAAGAAAGAATAGATCGTTCTGTTATGGATATAAAGTTTGGTGTACAATAGACAACGTAAAAAAGGAGAGAGAATATGTCAAACACATTATTGATTGAACCTTGTATAAATGATGAGCAGCTTCATCAAACTGCCGATCTGGCTAATGCCATCTGGCATGAGTATTTTCCATTTTTGTTAAGTGATGAACAAATTGATTATATGGTGGAAAAATTCTGCAGCTTTGATGCGATGAAAGATCTGGAAAAACATCATAACTATCATTATTTTATGGTAAAGGATGATCAAGGTCTTGTTGGCTATATCGCATTGGCGCATGAAGAAACACAGTTATTTTTAAGTAAGATCTATTTAAAGAAGGAAGCCAGAGGATGTGGGTATGCTTCTAAAATGTTTGCCTATATTCAAGAGCATGCCAAGAAATATCAGTATAACTCGATTTATCTGACATGTAATAAACAGAATCGTCATTCTTTAGATGTATATAAGAAATGGGGATTTAAAAAAGTGGATGAGGATGTGACAGATATCGGAAACGGATATGTGATGGATGACTATATCCTGGAGTACACGCTATAAATGAAAAAAGAATATCTTGCCTGTGAGCGCAGGGAAGTCTTTATTTTATTGATGTTTGCGGCAGGAATGATGGGCGCTTATACATTTATTTTACGTGGCGGTGTCTTCTGTAATGCGCAAACCGCAAACTTTGTGATGATGGGAGTCTCTTTAGGGACCGGAAAGTTTTCGCAGGGTTTGTATTATCTGATTCCGATCACCGCTTATTTTGCGGGAACGATCCTTTCCGAACTGTTGCCAAATCCGGTAAAACGAATTCATCTGTTTCGTTGGGATACCTATCTGGTGGCTTTTGAGATCTTCGTGTTGTTTATCGTTGGCTGGATTCCGTTGACGCTCAACCATCATGTTGTGCAAGTTATGATCAACTTTATTGCTTCGATGCAGTATAACACATTCCGCCAGGCAGAAAGCATTCCTATGGCTACCACATTTTGTACCAATCATTTGCGACAGACAGGGCTTGGCTTAATCCACTACATCAAAAAAAGAGATATCAAAGCGTTATCGAAAGGGTTGGCGCATTTATCGATGCTTTTGAGTTTCTTGGCCGGCGGCATTATTGAAGCAGCTGCCTGTTTGTGGTTACAGGAAAGAGCTATCTGGATTGCACTTCTACCTCTTTTGGTGACCTTTATACTTTTGGCATGTGGTGATATTAAAGAAGATCATCGCGATTTTCAAAAGATCCCTTCCGGGCATTAACACTCTTCATTGTAAAACCTATAGAAAAAATCTATAATGAAATCAAATGGAGGGCTGATGATGCAACAGGAACCATTATACATTACAGGACATATCCATCCCGATACCGACAGTGTGGCATCGGCGATTGGATATGCCTTTTTAAAAAGAGCGATGGGCATTCCCGCCAAGGCATGTCGATTGGGAAATTTAAATACCGAAACACGTTATTTGTTGGAGCGTTTTCACTTTGAAGAACCGGAATTATTGGAAGATGCACGAATCCAGCTACAGGAAATGCAGCTGGATCATCCGGTGGATCTAAAAGCGGAAACAACTATTTTTGAAACCCTGCAGCTGATGCAAAGCGGACAAGGGCAAGGCTTTGGGGTAACGGATGAAAATGGTGTTTTGATTGGAATTGTTACACGAAGCGATATTTCCTTTGTAGGTTTGGGTGATACGGCTCTGGGTATCGATCTGTTAAAGGAAACACCGGTTGAAAATATTGTGAAAACAATCAGCGGAAAATTGGTGTATAAAGATGAAAATCGTCATATAAACGGGAAAGTCTCCATCGTCGCCTTAACGAAAAATCATGTTAAGAACTATGATATTCAGGATCGAATCGTTATTATCGGAGACGATCCACAGGCACAGTCTGACTTGATTCGAAAAGGCGCCGGTATGCTTGTCATGGTTTGGACAAAAGAGGTACAGCCGGAAGTCATCGAACTGGCCAGACACTATCACTGTCAGCTTGTTTTATCGGGTCATGGAAGTATGAATACTTCACGTTATTTGTATTTTTCCGTACCGATCGGATTGATCATGACGAAAAAAGTGGTTACATTTTCAGATTATGAACTTGCCGAAGATGTCTCCAGAAAGATGTTGAAGACACGCTATCGCATGTATCCTGTCGTGAATAAAAAATATCAGCCAATCGGTTATGTGACTCGTTATCATATGATGAATTATACGAATAAGAAGATCGTTATGGTCGATCATAATGAATTTTCACAGTCGGTCAAAGGAATCGAGCAGGCCGAACTGGTGGAAGTGTTGGATCATCACAGAATCTGTGACTTTGCGACAAGCAAACCGGTATCTTTCCGAAATGAAATCGTAGGCAGTACCGCAACAATCGTTGCCAAGATTTTTAAAGAAAACCAGATTCCGATTCCCAAAGATCTGGCTGGTCTGCTTCTGGGGGCCGTTCTTTCCGATACGTTGAAGTTCCAGTCCCCTACGACAACACCTAAAGATATTGAAGTGGCCAACATGTTGGCGGCGTTCGCTTCCTTGGATATAGATGCCTTTGCGACCGATATGTTTACAGTCAGCTCCGATATTTCCGGAAAAAGCGTGGAACAATTAGTCAATACCGATATTAAGTACTTTGAGATTCGTAATCAGAAGCTGATGATTTCGCAAGTAATCATACCTTGTGTGGACTATGTGCTTGGTTTGGATGAAGAAATCGAAGAAGAGCTTTCTAAGCTTGTTAAACAAAGAGGATTGGATGTATGTGTAGGTGTTTTTACAAGCATATTGGAAAATGGCTCGGTCTTTTTCGCATCAGGGCCTAAAAAACATTGGGTAGAAGAAGCCTTCCCTTCATATAAAAATAGGCATATGGTACAAAAAAACATATTATCGCGGAAGAACCAGATCGTACCGATGTTGACAGATGTGATCACAAAATCTTAATACAATTTTAACACAAAAGAACAGAACACTAATTAAACATTAATATCTTTTGTGATATTTTTGTGTGGTGTAAAATAAGATGGAAATTCTAGCGGTTTTTCTTCTATTTGTTTATATCCATGCCGTGCTATATACATTATATGTATATAAGAAGAAACGTGGTTCACGCTAGATATAGAGAATTTGGAGAAGAGATATGTTTAAAAAAATTCAGAGGCGATTTAGCCATGCACAGACTTTGGCCATCGGTCATTTTCTGGTGATTTTGATTGGTGCGCTGTTGTTGATGCTTCCCATTTCATCTAGAAGTGGTACATCGACGGATTTCTTGTCTTCCTTATTTACTTCAACGAGTGCGACTTGCGTGACCGGATTGGTTGTGGTAGATACCGGAACACACTGGAACTTTTTTGGGCAGTTAGTCATCATCACATTGATTCAGATTGGTGGACTGGGCTTTGTGACCATGGGTGTTTTGTTTTCGATGTTCTTGAATAAAAAGATCAGTTTACGAACTCGTGGACTGCTGCAGGATAGTCTTAATGTTGATAAGGTTGGCGGTGTTATCCGACTGGTCAAAAAAGCCTTGATGGGAACTTTGATCATTGAATCGATTGGTGCTGTTTTACTGATGTTTCGCTTCATTCCGGAATTTGGCTTGCAGACAGGTTTGTGGATGAGTATTTTTCACTCCATATCGGCTTTCTGTAATGCCGGCTTTGATATTTTAGGTAGCTTCTTTGGGGCTTATAGTTCCCTGGAAACGTATGTCGGGGATGTACTAATCAATATGGTCATTATGTCATTGATCGTTATCGGTGGTATCGGTTTTATCGTATGGGCCGATCTTTTGGAGCATAAATGGCATTTTAAGAAATATCGTTTACATACAAAGATCGTACTTGTCACAACATTTATCTTGATTTTTGGAGGGGCATTCTTATTCTATTTGTTTGAAAAAGATGCGATTCTGGCAGGACGACCGATTCATGAACAGATTTTATGTTGTTTGTTTAGTTCGGTTACAGCACGTACAGCCGGTTTTAACTCTGTTGATTTCGGTGTGGTACGACAAAGCAGTGCTTTATTGATGTGCGTGTTGATGTATATCGGAGGAAGTCCCGGATCAACAGCCGGTGGTATCAAAACGACAACGGTAGCAGTCTTGTTCTCTTCCTGGTTTAACAGTGTACGTGGTCATCATGACTGTAATTTATTTAAACGACAGGTTTCCAAGGATACCGTACGAGAATCCAGTAATGTTTTGATCATGACGCTGACCTTGGCGTTAGTTTCCATCATGACGATTTGTGCAATACAGGATTTGAATATGTTGGATGTGGCGTTTGAAGTCTTCTCCGGTTTAGGAACCGTAGGTATGACGACTGGAATCACAAGAGACCTTGTGCCTGTCAGTCGTGTGATCATTATTTTGATGATGTATTTAGGACGTATAGGATCGATGTCCTTTGCATACAGCTTCTTTGAAAAGAAGAGCGTACCGGCCGTACAGAACCCGGTAGAGAAAGTGATGGTAGGTTAAGATGAAAACAGTATTGATTATCGGATTAGGACGATTTGGACGTCATTTGGCTACTCGAATGGCAAAATTAGGCAATGAAGTTATGGTTGTTGATCAGGATGCGGAAGTAGTGGAAAAACTATTGCCGATCGTAACGGATGGAAAAATCGGTGATTGTACGGATGAAGAAGTACTTCGCTCTTTAGGTGTCAACAACTATGATATTTGTTTTGTCTGTACCGGAAGCAGCTTCCAAAGCTCTTTGGAGATTACTGATCAATTAAAGGTTTTAGGTGCCAAGAAAGTCATTAGTAAAGCGGATCGTGATATTCAGGCAAAATTCCTGTTGAAAAACGGAGCGGATGAAGTCGTGTATCCAAACCGGGATATTGCGGAGAAAATGGCGGTTCGCTGCAGTATGAACAATGTCTTTGATTATGTAGAGCTTTCACAAGGATACTCCATCTATGAAATTCCACCATTACCGAAGTGGGTAGGAAGAACAGTCGGTGAAGTTGATATTCGACGTCAGTACAGTCTGAGCATCATCAGCACGAAAAAAGAAGGAAAGCTGGATATGCTTCCAGGTGCCGGTCATGTCATTGAAGCCGATGAGCATCTTGTTGTGATTGGGCTTCAAAAGGATATCGATAGAGTAGTAGGACAATTTAAGTAATAGGTTAAGCCATGATCAGTACAAGGTCACGGCTTTTCTTTTTATAAAATCATAGAAAAAAGGAATGTACAACGTGTGATAAATACGATATAAATGAGATAAAGATGAGAATATAGGAGAATCAAGCTCATGAAAAAGATCGTTAAAATCATGCCACATGATTAAAGAAGAATTTATAGAATGGACAAGGCAGAAAGAATGGAAAAAACTGTTACGCTATCTTTCTACACCAATAGATGGATTTATCGATATTCCTACCGGTACGCTACATGCGATAGGAAAAGGAGTGTTTACATACAATATATCCCGAAATGCGGATTTGACACTTCGCTTGTATGATCGTATTGATCCAGCGACACATAAGAAAAGAGAGATTCAACAACAGGAAGTTTTTGAAAATGTCAATATTCCGGATAAAAGGATTGAATTTCAAATGTTTCCGTCATCTTTTGAATTTGGCTGTAAAGTTACACGATATGGGGATGAACCCGGATTATATACATTATTTCGCTTACAGATCGATGAAAAAGGAAAATTTCTTCATGATCGATTTGCCTTCTATACCTGTGTAAAAGGGCAGGGGACAATCAATGATATCCCTATTCGACAAGGTGAAACAATACTGGTTCCAGCTGATATGGGATGGATGCATTTTGAAGGAAAGATGGATCTTTTCCTGGCATCTTATCGTAATGAAAATGTTTAAAAAAGAGCTTTGAGTTTGTTCTCAAAGCTCTTAGCCTATGCGTTAGTTTCTGCATTGTTTAAAGAAGTCGGAATTTCTACCGGTTTATTTAAAATGTACATAAACTGTTCGCCGGTGATAGTTTCTTTTTCATAAAGATATTTGGCAAGTTCATGCAGCTTCATCTTATTGTCTAATAAGATTTGATAAGCTTCATCGTGGGCTTTTTTGATTAGAGTGGCTACTTCTTCATCGATTTTAGTTGCGGTTTCATTCGAACACTGAAGACTGGTATCGCCACCTAAGTAAGCATTGTTTACTGTTTCCAAAGCCATCATACCAAAGTTATCACTCATACCGTAGCGTGTGACCATGGCTCGTGCCAGCTTGGTAGCCTGCTCAATATCGTTGCTGGCGCCGGTTGTGATAGAATTAAAGATCAGTTCCTCGGCACATCGACCACCAGTATAGATCATCAATCGATGATAAGCATCTTCTTTCGATACCAGATATTGTTCATTTTGTTCAACCTGCATGGTATAACCTAAAGCCCCTTTGGTTCTTGGGATAATCGTAATTTTATGAACCGGCGCACTGTTTTGGCATTTGGCAGCGACTAAGGCATGGCCAATTTCATGATAGGATACGATCATACGCTCTTTATTGGAAATGGCCGTTCCTTTTTTCTGTTCACCGGCTATGACGATTTCAATAGCTTCTTCCAAGTCACGTTGAACAACCATCTTTCGTCCGTCTCGTACGGCTAATAAGGCAGCTTCATTGACCATATTGGCTAAATCAGCTCCACTGGCACCGGCACTGGCTCTTGCGATTACATTAAAATCAATTTCTGGAGAACATTTCACATCTTTTGCATGGAGCTTTAGAATCGCTTCTCGTCCGGCTAAATCTGGTAGTTCTACAGGAATTCGACGATCAAATCTTCCCGGTCTTGTCAAAGCCGGGTCTAAGGATTCCGGACGGTTGGTTGCGGCAAGTAATACAACACCTTTCGATCCGTCAAATCCATCCATTTCCGCTAACAGCTGGTTTAATGTCTGCTCTCGCTCATCGTTTCCGGATAATCCGGCACCATCTCGTTTTTTACCAATGGTATCGATCTCATCAATAAATACGATACAAGGTGCTTTTTCACGTGCTTGTTTAAATAAATCCCGGACCTTGGCAGCTCCACGACCGACAAACATTTCTACAAATTCAGAACCGGAAATAGAGAAGAAAGGAACACCGGCTTCACCGGCTACTGCTTTGGCTAATAAAGTTTTACCGGTTCCCGGAGGGCCAACCAACAAAGCACCTTTAGGCATCTGTGCACCAATTTCTTTATATTTTTTCGGGTTGTTTAAGAAATCCACGATTTCTTTTAAATTTTCTTTGGCTTCTTCCTGCCCGGCTACATCATGGAATGTCTTTCCGGTCTTTTTGCCTTCATAGACTTTTACATTGGATTTTCCTAAATTTCCAAAACCAAAACCTCCCTGTCCAAAGGACATACTTTCGTTTCCAGTCTTGCTTTGGATTTTCTTAAACATGCGTCGTCCAAACCACCAGAAGATGAATATAGGCAAAAACAAAGTTACAAGATAATAAATAAGTGGATTGATCTGTGTCGGAATAACTTGTGTAAAGTTAGCACCGGAAGCATCCAGTCGATTTACCAAATCACCATCGTTCATTAATCCGGTTTCATAGGTTTTATTGTCTTCACCTTTTAATGTGTAATATACCGTCTGGTCTTCAATCTGTACATTTTCAACATCTTTTTCTTCAATCGAATCTAAAAAGTCAGAATATGTTGTAGTTTCCATACGACTGGAATTGAACAGAGGCATCACAATAAAATTTAAAGCCAGGATAATAATTAATATAATGGCATAGTAACGATATAAGGATCGTTTGGGCTGATTGTTCATGAGTCTATCCTCCTAAAAGAATTGATATCATTATAAATCTTTTTAGCACTCTGTCAATTGGTTTGCTAAAGAAAAGATAATTTCACATAATGTAAAGAAGATATCCATAAATTTTGTTGGATACTTGGATAAAAAATAGATAGAAAAGAATTCTATTCATAAAGGTTTTGTTCAATTTGTATAAAAAGGGCCAGGCATTTTTTGAATTTGCCTGGCAATTTTTAGTAGAGACTGATTTTGGAATAAATACAATATAAGTTTATTTCAATATATTTTGTATTTCTTCTAATGGTTTTTGAGTTGCTTTAGAAATCTCTTCTGCAGTCATTGTTTGGGATAATAGCTTTATTAGGTCTTTCTGTCCTTCTTCACGGCCTTTCTTTTTTGCCCGTTTGATTCGTGCATTTTCCATTCGAATGCTGTCATTGATACTCAACTGTTCGAATTCTTCATTGAGCTGATCGATCCATTCCTGGCTCATATACTTGATGATCTTGTCTGCCATGGCGATTCCTTCTTCCTGCTTGATTACTTCTTTGATTATAGACTGTTTTCCTTCGTCATTTCATATTGTCTATCAGCTATCAAAACAAAGCAGTAAAAGAAGGCAGGTAAAAACAGATTTCACATACTAGCAATAATAGCCTCACTATTAGATACGAAATAAATCAGGAAAACTATTAAAAAAATGACGAATATTTTTATATCGTGTTTTAAGCCAGAGAAGACAATTCTCATGTTTGACAGATTTGATAATTTCACACATTTAAACAGTACTGAAAACACAGAAAATGCATATAGTATATGGGCAAATAAGGGGATGATTTCTATGAAGAAGGATGTATATCGTTACATAATGTTTTTTATATTGAACTTGATCTTTTTTATCTATACATGGATTTGTAATACGCATATGTCAACGTTACATATCGGATTGGCGATATGTTGTCTAGTTGGAGATGTGGGATGGCTTGGCTGGTCTTTTTATCATCATCAAAAATGGTATGAAAAATATTCAGCTTTTTTCTGTGCCTTGGTTCCATTGTTGACATTATTGATTTATTTTCGGGGAACTCGGTAAAGAAAAAAGAACCAGCGAGTGGTTCTTACTGAAAATATTTAATCAGAGCTTGCGTACCTAGATCCTGATATCCTTGATCCATCAGAGTGATGTATTCTTGGATCACATTTTCTACGCCGGTCAGTTTTGCTTCTTTTTGATCCAGAGCAATTCTTAAATCTTTGACAAAGTGTTTGATGTAGAAGCCGGGATCAAAATTATTTTGAAGCATTTTTGGTCCTAAGAGTTCTAACTGACGGGAACCGGCAGCTCCATTTTGCAGATTTTGAATGACCAAAGCAGGATTGCAGCCTTGGCTCTTTAAATAGGTCATAGCTTCACAAATACCCTGCAGTGTATTGGCAATCATGATTTGGTTGGCAATCTTTACTTTTTGACCGGCTCCGGCTACTCCGCAATAAAAGATATCTTTACCAAATGCGCTGAAAACAGGCCGTAGCTGATCAAAAGTTTCTTTTGGACCGCCGACCAAAATTGTTAAGGTTCCCTGCTTGGCGCCGGCATCACCACCGGTAACAGGTGCATCAAGTACCGTTACTTGTTTATCTTTTCCCTGCTGTGCTAACTCAACAGCCAGAGATGGTGAAGATGTAGTAAAGTCGATGCAAATTTTACCGGGTTCAATGTGTTCGAAAATTGTGCCATACACTTCTTTTACATCACTGGGGAAGCCTACCATGGTACAAATTACATCGCTGTGCTGCACCAAAGAAGCAATACTTTCTTCTAAAACAGCGCCTTCTTCAATCAGATTTTGTACTTTTTGTGGATGCCTGGCATACACATGTGCCTCGTGTCCATTCTTCAATAAGTGGTGCACCATGGGATTTCCCATGATTCCGGCACCGATCCATCCAATTTTCATTGTAGAGCCTCCTTTATCATTTCTTTGGCCCAACTTTGTGCCTTGTTTATATCTTCTGTATTGGGCCTGGTCTTTACCTCTTCAAAATTTTTTAAACTGACTTGCAGCTTTTTGTCCTCCGGATGTTCCTGTAATAATTTCACATAACGATCTTTAATGGCTTTCGGCATTTTTCCGGGACAAAAGAAATGTCCTAAAATGACGTTAGAAGCATCAATCTGATTTTTGGCTCTTTGATACAAAGAAGCATAATATTCTGATGATCCTCCAAAACCGCATGTGCCAAAATACGCAATCTTTTTATTCTTTAAAGAAGATAAAAGATTTTGTATCACAGAAGAACAATTGCCTTTATCTGTCCAGGAACCAATAAAATATAAATCTGCTTCCTGTAATTTCTGTGGTTTACCGCAATATAAGACCTCATCTTTACAAGTTTCATAAATCGCATCGGCAATTTTTTTGGTATTGCCGGTTATGCTGTCGTAATAAATACATATTTTCACGCTTTTTCCTCCATAACTTCTAAAAGAAAAGATACGGGACGAAATCCATCGTTACAGCTGATCAAAGCCGATCTTGAATCCTTCATCCATCCATCAAAAAAATCTGTTGCGCCATGTGCTAAGGCAAAAACATAGGGGTATAAGTTCTGCCAGGCGCTTTGGCAAAAGTCTGATGGGCAAAGTGCGTTGGAAACGATCCATGTTTGTCCTTCCGAAATAGGGCAGGCATGTTGAATCGGATTTTCATATTTTTGAATCAGATCGGTATAGATCGTCTGTTTTAAAGCTGTGATACGTATCTTTTTCATAAGGATATTGTACCACCTTATCGATTAAAAAGCTTTCTTCGTTTTGTGGATTGAATAAACAGACGTTTCATTTCTTCGGCATCTTCCTGATCCAAGACATCCCTAAAGTGTTGGATCGAAGCGATAAACTGGTCTGTTTCATCTAATAAAATTTCTTTGTTTAATAAGAATAATTCGCTCCATAGATCTTCATTGATTTCGGCAATACGAGTCAGATCGCGGAAGCTGTCACCGGTATATTCTACAAGATGCGCATTTTCATGCGTGTTCATCAGGCTGACCGCAATCACATGGGTCAACTGGGATAAAAAGCCGATCATGCGATCATGTTCTTCAATACTGAGGGTACTGATGTTTTTAACACCTAAAATCACCCCTAGTTGTTTGGCTAGTTCGATCGCTTCCGGTGTATTTTGGTCAGTTGGTACAACAATATAGTTGGCCTGATCAAAAATGGTTTCATCGCTAAACTGTATGCCTCTGGATTCTCTACCGCACATGGGATGAATGCTGATGAGCTCTAAATCCTCTCTTAAAATGGCTTGTACCGGTTTGATGATATTACTTTTGACACCGCTGATATCCATGAGAATTGCTTTATCTTTGCAGGTCTGTTGGTATTGTCTGATCCAAGGCAAAATCTGTGTTGGGTAAAGAGCAATGATGATCAGATCGCATTCTTTTAACAGGGTTTCCGGTTCTGTCGTACCTTTTTGAATGATCTGATTCTGTAAAGCAATATCCAGTGTTTCCTGAGATCGTTCAAAACCATAAACCGTATAGCCTTTATGGCTTAAACGGCTGGCAAAGCTGGCGCCCATGACACCTAGTCCAATGACTCCGATTGTTTTCATACGGTTTCCACCTTTCCATGAATTTTACAAATATCATCGAAAAATGTCGGATAACTTTTTGTGATGGCTTCAGCACCTTGAATCACAGAAGGATGTTTTGCACAAAGGCCGAAAACACTCATTGCCATCACGATACGATGATCATTATGTCCATCAATGATAACGTCTTTGCGATCATAGGCTTCTTTACCATAGATGGTGATCGTATCTTCGGTAGATGAAATATCTACACCCCACTTTTTTAATTCCGATTCCATCGCTTCTATGCGGTCGCTTTCTTTGATGCGCAATCGCTTTGCGTGAATGAAGTGCGTGTATCCTTTACAGAAGCTTGCCAGTACACAAAGAATAGGGCCAAGATCCGGACAATTGGCCAGATCAATGGTCTGTGCCTGTAACAGTTGATGGGTAACGGTAATTTGATCGTTTTTGATGGATATCTTGGCACCGGCATTTTGTAATTGCTGTAAGATGGCTTTATCTCCCTGCATGGAGTCAGGATCCATATTCGTAATCGTTAATTCACTTTGTAGAGATGCTAACACCCCAAAGAAAGCCATTTGGGAATAATCGCCTTCCACATGAACATTTTTTGCCTGATAGTGCTGACTGCCGGGAATGCTATACGTATTTCCTTTTTGATGAATCGTAATACCGAAATTCTTTAACATTTGCAGGGTCAAATCTACATAACTTTTGGATTCAAACGGTTCTTGAATCGTTATTGTACTTTCCTTTGGAAGTAAAGGAAGTGTGAATAAAAGTCCGCTGATAAACTGACTGGATACATTGCCTGGAATCGTATAGTGGTTCTCTTTTAATGCACCCTTAATTTCAATATGATCCTCTTCCTGTATAAAGGAAAGATTTTGCTGGTCGAATAAAGTTTGGTAGATATCCATAGGACGTTTCATCAGTCGTCCTTGTCCGATAAAAGTCACTTTTTGGTTTGTTAAGGAAGCTACCGGAATCAAAAAACGCAATGTGGAGCCAGATTCATGGCAATCACAGAGGGTGTTTTGTGCCTGTACTTGTAAGTCGGTTCCATGGACGATATAGTTATCCTCTACTTTTTCGATTTTGGCACCTAATGCCTGCATGCACGAAATGGTCGCTTCAATATCTTTGGAAGGTGTGATACCGGAAAGCGTACTACACCCTTTGGCTAAAGAGGCACAGATCAAAGCGCGGTGGGCCATGGACTTACTGCTGGGAATGGCAACGGTTCCATGAACTTTGGAAGGATAGATCTTAACTCTCATGATGTTCTCCTTCAAAGGGTGCCAGGGCCGCTTTTGACATCCAGGCATCTAATAAACCAAAGCTTAACATGTTATCGACGACGATACGGGCGCGATGAATGATGCAAGGGTCGTGACGACCGACGATCTGCAGCTTTACATTTTGTTTGGTTGCGTAATCGACGGAATCTTGTACTTTATAAATGGAAGAAGTCGGTTTGACACAAGTATGAATGAGGATTGGCATTCCGTTGGAGATTCCTCCATTGATTCCGGCATTGTTGTTAGTTGTTGTACGAATTTGGCCATCGAAATAAAAAGGATCGTTTGCCTGACTTCCTTTTAAATTCGCAAAGCCAAAGCCTAAACCAAAGCTGACACCTTTGACGGCGGGAATAGAATATAAAATCTGTGTCAATGTACTTTCTAATGCTCCAAAGATTGGATCGCCGATTCCTGCCGGATAACCGGTGATGGCTGTTTCTAAAATACCGCCAATTGAATCGCCTTCTTTTTGTGCCTGTAAAGCAGCTTCTTTCATCGGTTCTTCCATGGCTGCATCCAATACGGCAAATTTCATTTGATTGACCTGTTGAATTTGTTCATTTAAAACGTTGATGTCTGAACTGAAAGGAATGTCTTTTAAGTTGTATAACTGTTCCATGTGAGAACCGATCTGAACACCTTTTGCCATTAAGATTTGTTTGCAGATATTTCCCGCAGCGACCATGCAGGAGGTCAACCGGCCAGAAAAATGTCCTCCGCCTCGATAATCCTGATAGCCGTTGTATCGTTCAAAGGCAGTATAATCCGCATGGCCGGGGCGCAATCGTCCCTTGATCTTTTCATAATCCTTTGAATGTTGGTCTTTATTGGCAATCAACAGAGTTAAAGGCGTACCCGTTGTATAACCATTGAAAAAACCAGATACAATCTCCGGATGATCCTCTTCATGGCGTTGCGTAGAAATCAAGCCTATAGCTCTACGCTTTTCCATGTCATCATATAAAAAGTCTAAGTCGATCTTAAAACCACTGGGAAGTCCATCCAAGGTCACACCGACACAAGGGCCATGACTTTCACCAAAGATCGTCATTGTGATATTGTTTCCAATACTATTTTTCATAGGGACCTCTTTCTAATACGTTTCGGATTTGTTCGTATGTCATCTCTTCAATCTCAAAAGTTCCTGCCTGTCTAACTTTTACGATACTGACCGTTTGCGCACTGCTTTTTTTGTCATGTTGAATATAGCTCATTAAAATATCGATGTCATAATCGGGAACTTTAGGCAGATCGAGTCGTTTATAGATCGATAAAACACGCTCTTTTAATGGCTGATCTTCAATAAAGAACAACATTCCCATTGCTACACACTCTCCATGCAGATAAGTATCGAGTCCATAGGCACCTTCGATCGCATGACCAATAGTGTGCCCAAAATTTAAGATCTTTCGCAAGCCGCTTTCTTTTTCATCTTGTTCAACAACTTGTCTTTTCAAGTTGATGGAGCGTTCGATGATCTGTGGAATGTCAAGTGGTTCTTGTTCAAAAAGTGCCACAAGCTTCTCGTCTTGAATCAATCCGGTTTTTAAAGCTTCCACAAGTCCATTATGAATTTGTCTTTGAGACAGCGTAGAGAGAACATCCGGATCAATGATTACACCTTTTGGTTGATGAAAAGCACCAACGATATTTTTATAAGAAGCTACATCGATGGCTACCTTACCGCCAACACTGGAATCTACCTGTGCCAATAAAGTAGTGGGAATATTATAGAAATCGATGCCGCGCATATAACTGGAGGCCACAAATCCTGCCAAATCACCGGTCACCCCACCACCGATAGCCACAATCGCATCTTTTCTTGTCATATCATGATCAATACATTGTTTTAATAGATTTTCATATTGTGAAAAACACTTGGATGCTTCTCCCTGGGGGAAACGAATCACAAAGCTGTTTGGACACTGGTCTTTGATCTTTTGTATCCATTGTTTCGGAATCGCATCATCGGCAATCAAGGCCAGTTTTCGTTTAACATCGAGTATTGTATCTATATGAGAAAGAGCACCACTTTCAATTAAGATCGGATAAGATCGATCTTTAAGATTCACTGTCATTTTCATATGTTTCACCTCTGCATTATGATACCATGAAAATGGATTCATGATGTAAAGAATGAAAGATTTTCAAAACAAATGAAAAAAAGGACTGCTTGAGTCCTTAAAAGTTATCTAATGAAATGTGATCTTTTAAGATTTGTAAAAAATCATTTAGATTTTCAGTTTTCAATAATAAACTCTGAAGTTGTGGATTGTGCATCATTTCTACAAAGGTATCGTAGAGCTTTTCAATATCTTTTTTAGATTCATCGGATAACCCTAACATTAAAATAATTTGTGCTGTATCTTTACCAGACCAATGAATAGGTTCATCTAATATTCCTATAGCTATCTTACTTTTAAGCGAACACATTTCCAAAGGGTGGGGAATTGCAATGACTCCATCCATTACTGTAGAAACCTTGTTCTCTCTTTCAAATACACTTTTTTCAAAACGTTCATCTACATACCCGGCATTTCGAAGGAGTTCACAGAGTATATGAATAATTTCTTTTTTATTGTGGACACGTGAGTGAACGAATAACTTAGGATCAAAAAAGTTTTGAATTTGATCTACGGGATGCATATTGCTCATGGTAAGAGTGCGAGTGATATTCTCAATATCTTTTCTTAATAAGGGCATTTCAACAGTTACGAATGGAATCTTTGTATTAGATAAGGGAACCGTAGAGATTATGCAGTCCACAGATTTTAAATCCATATCTTCCAATTCATTGGAAGGTGCCACCTTGATGATATCAATATTATTTGAAAATAATTTGCTGATTTTGGCGGATAAAAAGCTTCCAGTTGCATAGCCATTATCATAGAGAATAATTACTTTTTTATGTTTTGAATTCCTTAAATCAAAATATCGTTCAATGGCTGCACCGATATGAAGGGAAATGTACCCGATTTCATCATCGCTGAGATCAAAAGGTTCATTCTTAAAAACTTGTTTAATTACTGTTTCAGTAACTTCATAAGAAAGAATATAGTTATTTTTGATCGTATTCAATAAAGGATTCTTCTTATGTAAATCTAGATAATGTGTATTGAGTATAGACTGAAGATGATGGTTTAAATCTCTTTCCAAAATATAGTCAGATCTTAAATCAAAATGATAAAGCTCATAGATCATGTTGATGATGCGAGAAACAATTTGATGTACATAATCAATATTCGCATGGTTGTTTAAAAGCTCATTGGTATTGGAAATATAATGCGAATAAATGTAGTTTTTTTCGCTTTCGCTAAAACGAGTATGAAATGTGGACTCTATACATTCAATCAATGGTGAAAGAAGATTTTGAGTCTGACTATCTACAGAAAAGTCATGGCTCTCCATATTTTGATCTGCCTGAATTCTTGATACGGATAAGGCAATATGAAGAATCAGGTTTCTAAGATTGTAGTCGGAAAAGTGCATGCCATTTTTCTTGTTGAAGTCTGTGACCAGCTCTTGGATCTGCTCAAATTCTAAATCTTTTAGAAGTGCCTGCTGCTCATTTGAAAACTTGGATACATAAGCATTGTAATTGGATGTGATCAAATCTATGATGCAATTTCGCTTATTTATTTCAGAGCCTTCGATTTTGTAACCTACATTGGGCTTATTTTTGAGGGTTAAATCATATTTTTGAAGAATCAAACGAACAGTCTTGAGATAGCTAATAATCGTATTGATGCTTACAAATACTTCATTGGCAAGATCGTCTTGTGTTTTGAAATCATCTGCATAAAGCATATAGATGATAATGTGATTAATTCTTTTATCTACCGAATCTAAACTTCCATCTGGCGTTGTATCATTCTGCAATAGGATCAATGAATCCTCGGAAATTTCTAAAATATAACCATTCCCTCTTTTCATCAAAATCTTAGCATTCCATGGTGCCAGTTCTTCGCTGAGGATGCGGATGTCATTGCGTAAAGTTCTCTTGGAAATCTGAAATTTTCTAGCTAGCTCTTCAGGGGAAATGGGTCCTTTCTGAGAAGCGAGGAAAGTAAAAATTTCTTGTAAGCGATTATAAGAAAACACGGACACACCTCCTAATCATCCATATTTATTATAACTTTTGCGAAATAAGATAGCATTATAAGTCATTGCCAACTCAAGTGGCAATTTTAAAATAGAATATATTATAAATTATTGCCATTTTAAACGGTAAATGCTTGTCTTTTATTTAAACATTAAACAGAATAGAATGAAATCAGAAAATGAAAGGCCTTTCGATCTAGTGTAAGATGCAGATTTTGCAAAGAGGAGGAATTACGTTGAGTACAATTAAAGTAGGAGTTATCGGAGTAGGACAGATGGGAACCTACCATGCGCAGATTTATCAGAAGTTGCCACAGGTAGAACTGGTTGCACTTTGTGAATTTAATGATGCAAGAAGAGAGCAGTTGAAAACTGAATTCCCTGGTGTTGCTTTATATAAGGATTATAAAGACCTTTTAGCAGACAATAGTATTGAAGCTGTAAGTATTGTGTTACCAGACAATTTACATAGAGAAGCTGTGGAGCTTGCGGTAAAAGCAAATAAGCATATTCTTTTGGAAAAACCATTAGCGAAAGAATTAGAAGATGGAAAAGCTTTATATGAAATCACAAAAGACTATGACAAAGTGTTTTCAACAGGTTTCTTGTTGCGATTTGATCCACGTTTTGCGATGATCAAGGAACGTTTAGATAGTGGAGAATTAGGTGATATCATCCACTGTTATGTGCGTAGAAACTCACCAATCATTGGTCCAAGACGTTATATCGGAGCTAGTGATTTGAGCATGCACGTAATGATTCATGATATTGATTATCTGAACTGGTGGATTGGATGCCAGCCAGTAAAAGTGTTTGCTAAGAACCGTAGTGTATTGTTGAAAGAAAATGGTATGAATGATGTTATTTATGCCATTGTAACCTATGAAAATGGAACAGTTGCATGCATGGAAGCTTGTTGGACATTGCCAGAAAATTCCCCAACAATCATTGATGATAAAGTTGAATTAGTGGGAACAAAGGGTGTTGCTTACGTTGATTCTTGTGATTACGGTGTACGTTTTGTATCTCAAAAAGGAATTGAATATCCGGATAGCCGTCACTGGTATTATGTCAATGGCGAAGTTTGTGGAGATTTAGCCGAAGAAGTTATGGCTTTTGTTAATAATGTAGCTTCTAACACAAAATCAATTATTACACCTAAACAGTCTTATGATGCATTGCGTGTAGTTGATGCAATTGAAAGGTCAATCAAAGAAGGTAAAGAAGTTGAATTATAATTAACAAGAAGGGAGAGTATATGTCAAACGATGTCTCGTTGCGTGTGAAAGCGCAGCGTCTAGGTGGTAAGTTAAGTGCCATGGTGCTTCCTAACCTGGGTGCCTTTATGGGATGGGGTATCTTAACGGCTTTAGGAATTTGGCTTGCGAATGATACATTAAGAGGTTTTGTAGCTCCTGTATTGACTTATCTTCTTCCGGTACTGATCGGTGTTGCCGGAGGGAAGATGGTCTATGGAGAAAAAGGAGCTGTTATAGGAGCCTTTACTACTATGGGAGTTGTTATTGGTGCGAATATTACGATGTTGTTAGGAGCAATGATCATTTCTCCAATTGCAGCATGGATATTGAAAAAAGTGGATGGTGTGATTGAACCACACATTCCTGTTGGATTTGAGTTATTGATTGGGAACTTGACAGTTGCAATTCTGGGTGCCATTATTGCGGTATTTGGTTGTGTCGTATTAGCGCCAGCCATTACATCACTTTCCGGTTTCTTTGCAGCTGGTGTGTCAGCTTTGGAAAACAATAATCTGTTGCCTTTGACAGCAATCTTTATTGAACCAGCTAAAGTGTTATTCTTAAATAATGCGATTGGTCAGGGGATTTTGACACCATTAGGAACTACTCAATTGGATGAATTGGGTAAATCTGTATTGTTCTTATTGGAATCCAATCCAGGACCAGGTTTGGGAATTCTGTTAGCTTACTGTCTGTTTGGAAAAGGAAATTCCAAAGCAAATGCATATGGAGCCACGGTGATTCATTTCTTTGGTGGTATTCATGAGATTTATTTCCCATTTATTTTAATGAAACCGGTATTGGTTATTGCGGCTATTGCCGGAGGTATCGTAGGAACATTCCTGTTTACGTTATTTGGAGTAGGATTAGTAGGGGTTAGTTCACCAGGAAGTATCATCACAATCATGATGATGTCTGCTGCCGGCGATCAGTTAAAAATCTTATTAGCTGTTCTTGCCTCGGCGGCTGCCAGTGGTATTGTAGCTTCTATTATTTTAAAAGGCTCTAAAGATGTAGATGAAGCGGAAGTTAACAAGAGCTTAAAAGAAGCAGCTAAGACAATGGAATCTTTGAAAGGTAAGAAATCTAGAATCTCTTCTGTTTTTGAAGATAAGGAACAAGAGGTTGATTATAGTGCTATAAAAAAGGTTCTTTATGTATGTGATGCCGGATTGGGGTCTTCAGCTATGGGAGCCAGCGTTATCGCGAAAAAGTTGAAGAAAGCTGGTATAACTGATATTGGTGTCGAACATGCTCGTGTCATGGATCTTCCTAGAGAGGATGCAGATATTATCGTAACGCATGTTTCATTAAAAGATGTAGCTCACGAAAAACAGCCGGATATCAAAATTATTTCTATTGAAGACTATCTGAATGCACCGGAATATGACGAACTGGTGAATAATATCATTTCATCAAGAAATAAATAAACAAAAGGCAAGGATCCTCCGGTTTTGGATTCTTGCCTTTCATTGAAGAAAGCAGGGGAAATATGTTAAAAGCACTTGTTTTTGATTTTGACGGTGTCATTGTAGATACAGAAGCAGAATGGTATTATATATATAAAGAATGGCTAAAAAAAACATATGATTATGACTTGAAAGTCAATGATTATTTAGTGTGTGTGGGAGCCAACAGTCAGAACCTGTTTCGATTTATTAAAAAAGAATTGGGAGATCATGTTCCTATTGAAAAATTTGAAAAAGAAGCAATACAGGAATATATTGAAAGAACCAATCGCCTTCCGGCGATGGAAGGTGTTAAAGAGTTGATCATACGTGCCAAATCAGAGGGGTTAAAATTAGCAATTGCAACTTCGGCAACGCGGAAAAAGCCTGTTACACAGTTAAAAAGGTTAGGCTTATTGGACTATTTTGATGCTTTTTCGACTGCTGAATTAAGCGAGAATATAAAGCCGGCACCTGATATTTTCCTTAAAGCAGCTGAATTATTGGATTGTAAGCCGGAGGAATGTCTGGCTATTGAAGATTCTTTGAATGGGCTTATTGCGGCGCAAAGAGCTTCTATGCCATGTTTGATCGTTCCTAACATGATTACAAAAGATAGCTCGTTTACTGGCTATTATAAAATGGTTAACTCTTTAAAGGATATAGATTTGAGCGAAATCGAATCAGATTTTTTAAAAAAAGAATAAAGGGAGGATAAACAGATGCTGGAAAAGATTTCAGAAGAAAATATAAGTATTGGAGTTCATGCAACAGATTGGGAAGATGCCATACGTAAATCAGCACAGTATTTGCTGGAAACAAAAAAAATAGAAAACAGTTATATTGATGCAATGATTGAAACTGTACATAAAATTGGACCATATATCGTATTAGGCAATCACGTAGCTTTAGCGCATGCTAGGCCGGAATGTGGAGTAAATCAGTTATCTGTGCATTTTACAACATTAAATCCTCCTGTACCTTTTGGAAGTGAAAAATTTGATCCTGTTTCTTTGGTCATCACATTAGCAGCAGTGGATGCTGATAGCCACCTTGAGTTAATCAGTGAATTAGCAAATGTGTTGATGGATGAAGAAAATGTTGATAAACTTGTAGAGTCAAAAAATGCCTCAGAATTTTTGAGACTGCTCAATGAAATGAAGGAAGAATAAATTTATGATCATAACATTTGATATTGGAGGAACATCTATAAAATATGGACTTATAGATGAAAAAAAGAGTGAATTAACATTTGTAGAACGTGGTGAAGTAGATACAGATGCCAAGGTTATAAAGGGCCCGGGTATTTTAAAAAAAGTAGAATCAATCATTCAGGAAAATCAAAAGACTTACGAAATCAAAGGAATTGCTATTTCGACTGCAGGTATGGTGGATGCGCAGAAAGGTTCAATCATTTACGCGAATGAAAACATACCGGAATATACAGGAATGGGTTTAAAAGACTATTATGAGCGTGTGTTTGGCATTCCTTGCTGGATGGAAAATGATGTAAATGCTGCAGCGTTAGGAGAAGCAGTTTTTGGAGCAGCTCAGGGTGCACAAAGTGCGTTGATGTTAACAATCGGCACAGGTATAGGTGGAGCATTGATCATTGATGAGCAAGTATATCATGGTTATAGTGGTAGTGCCGGAGAAATTGGGTATATGTGGCTGAATGGAAAGCATTTTGAAAATGCAGGTAGCACGACAGCTCTGGTGCATTATGTAGAAGGAAAGACATCTCAAAAAGGACTGGATGGCAAAATCATCTTTGAAAGAGCTAAGCAAGGGGATTTAATGTGCGTAGAGGCTATTGATGTACTTTGTAGAAATATCATACAAGGCGTCAGCAACTGTGTTTGTTTATTCAATCCTCAGGTAGTGGTTCTTGGTGGGGGGATTATGGCTCAAAAAGAGTATTTAGAACCTATTATGCAAAAATATATGCAAGAATTTCTAAATGAAGAAATGTATAGAAGCACGACACTAAAATTTGCAACTTTACAAAATCAGGCTGGTATGGCTGGAGCTTACGTATATTGGTGTAAACAAGAACTATAAAATGGGACCTGTTGAAACAAACAGGTTCTTTTTGAATTCCGTGCTTGACTTGTCTTTCAAAACAAGGTATTTTGATACCAATGACACAAGAAGAAAAACAAGAAAGAAAACAGAAAACACGCCATACATTGAATGAGCTTTTAGTTGGATTGTTTAATTATATTCTATATATTGAAGCCAATAACCTGAAACAAAAGGGTGTGGAGCTATCGATTACAGAAGTTCATATTCTGGAAAGAATTCAAAGGGCCAGTTCCAATACGATGAGTCATTTGGCCAGAAGCTTAATGGTGACATCAGGAACTTTGACAACCAATGTTTCTCGTTTGGAAAAGAAGGGCTATGTGGAACGTTATCGTGATGAAAATGATCGTAGAATTGTCCGATTAAGAAATACACCTAAAGCATTGGATGTATTAAAGATTCATGATGAATTCCATGCGAATATGATCGATAAAGCTATCGGTGATCTAGGTTTGGAAGAAAATGAAGTCTTAAACGAGGCATTGGAAAATATCTTAGAATATTTCAGTGATGAATATTCGGATCAAAAGAGAGGAGCATAAACTGCCGTAAGGCAGTTTTTTTGTCAAAACTTTACGCACATAAAGACAAGAAAAAATCATAAAATCAATTGTAAAGTCAATTCTAAAAATAATTTTTAGATATTTTTGATTTTAAAATATCAAATATATTGACATAAATTGACATATTGATATACTTACTATGTAAGCGCTTAAAATTTGAATCATGTAATGAAAGGAGAAAGGATATTGTAGTGTTCGTCAGATGAGTCTCTACAATATACCAGGAAGAAGAATGTGATTAAAAAAGAATATGATGTTATTGTTGCCGGTGGAGGAATGTCGGGTACTTGTGCAGCAATTGCAGCTGCTCGCAATGATATGAGTGTTCTGTTGATTGATCAGAACGGATATTTAGGAGGCACGTTAACTGCAAATGGTGTAGGACCTATGATGACTTTTTTTGCAGGAGAAAAACAAGTTATTCAAGGTATTGGAGAAGAGATAGTAAAAAGGTTAAAAGAAAGAGGGTATTCCCCAGGGCATGTTTATGATTCCACACATTATATTTCTTATGTGACACCTTTTTCTGCGGAAGGATTAAAAATAGTTTTAGATGAAATGGCTCTAGAGAGTAATGTTACGCTTTTATATCATACCTATATTATTGGTATAAATGCCAATGAAGGTGCAATTCAATCGATTGATATAGTAAATAAAGATGGAGTCTCTACTATAGGCGCAAAAATTTTCATTGATGCGACAGGGGATGCAGACTTAGCGGTAGCAGCAGGGGTTCCTTTTACTTTAGGAAGAGAATCGGATAATGCAACTCAACCATTAACAATGAATATGAAAGTATATGGAGTTGATACAAGTAAATTGAAGAAAACAGTTTTACAGAATCCAAAGAAGTTTCCAAGGCTAAACAGGGATATAGAAGTGATGAAAAAAGTTGAGGCACTATCTTTTGTAGGTTTTGAAGAGGAGTTCAAAAAAGCAAAGGAACTTGGTGAGATATCGATACCTCGAGAAGATGTCTTATTTTTTGAAACAAGCACACCGGGTGAGTACATTCTCAATACGACTAGAATCATTAATGAAAATGGTGCTTCGGCTCTAGGGTTGACCAATGCGGAAATTATAGGACGCAAGCAATGCGAAGAATTATATCGATTTCTTGTAAAATATGTTCCAGGTTTTGAAAATTCAAAGATTGCTTATACCGGTCCTAGTGTAGGAGTGCGAGGCTCGAGACAGATTCAAGGAGTTTATAGGTTAACAGGTGAGGATCTTTTAGAACGAAAGAAATTTGATTCAGTCATAGCCCATTCTGGCTATCCAATAGATATTCACAATCCAAAAGGAGAAGGGACATTTTCTGTACATGTAAATAAACAAGAAGAAAGTAAAGATGCTGAATTCGACCGTTCGACTTTTGATAGTTATTATTCAATTCCATATGAAATTATGATCACAAAAGAAATTCAAAATTTGATTGTGACCGGAAGGTGTGTCTCCGCCTCTTTTGAGGCACAGGCAGCAATCCGTACAACGCCAACAATGACAGCATTGGGACAAGCCGCTGGTACTGCTGCTGCATTAGCAATACATACAAATCAATGTGTTAATAAAATAGACATTAAAAGCCTTCAAAATCTTTTGATTGCGCAAGGTAGTTATATTGAGAAAAAATAAGAGGGAGAAAATATGGAAACAATCCAGTTAATAGGAATTTTATTGGTGTTTTTTATAATGGTAGGTCTGATGATGACAAGAAAAGTACCAACTATTATTGCTTTACCAGTTATGGCGATCGCTATTTCTTTTATTGCAGGTGTGACATTTATGTCTTCTGATCCAGAAAAGTTTACTATTGTAAAAGATGTATTAGAAGCAGGATCAATGAGAATGTCAACGGCTATTTCAGGTTTAGTATTTGGTGCAATTTTTGGAAAAGTACTTTCAAAAGTTGGAATTACAGAGACAATTATAAAAAAAGCTGCCGAGTTGGCTGGTGATAAAGCATTGCCAATAGCACTTGTGTTTTTGGCAGTATGTTCAGTAATTTTTGCGGCTAGTAACGGATTAGGAATGGTGATTTTGGTTGGAACAATTATTATTCCAATTATGATTTCTGCAGGATTATCTCCTATGATTAGTGGAATTATTCTATTATTATCTAGTGCCATTGGGGTAACATTCTCTGTGAATACACTTGCAGTTTACTTAGATGTTTTAAAGTTGGATTTAGATGTCGTGACAGGTTATTCTTGGATGGTTGGACTTCCTTTAATTATCGTATCTGTAATTATGATTATTTATTATATCCAGTTTCAAGGAAAAACAAGTAAAGCTTGGGCTATGCCTAATAATGCAAGAAATGGACAACAGGTTCGAGCAATTGCATTAATTTCACCGATTGTTCCGGTGGCATTAGTTTTTGCGTTTAAGGTACCTTTAATTGCATCCATACTAATTGGGATAGTAGTTGCTTTGGTATTATCTACTCCAAAAAATCCAATTCATGTTGTTTCATCGGCATTTGTTGAAGGAATTCAAGATGTTGCAGGTGCAATGGGATTAATGATTGGTATCGGAATGTTACTAAATGCTGTGATGTCTAGTGAAGTATCTGCTATTTTACAACCAGCTATTTCTCTGGCAATTCCTAAAAATCAATTAATGTTTGTCCTGATTTTTGGTCTATTGTCACCATTAGCTATTTATCGAGGACCTCTAAATGTTTGGGGATTAGGATCTGGTATAATTTCTTTGCTGGTAGCAAGTGGTATGAACCCTGTTGCTGCGATGGTAGCGCTTCGTCTAGATTCCAATGTGCAGGCTGTATGTGACCCGACAAATTCACATAATGTATGGATTGCTGATTTTACTAAAACAGATGTAAATGAAATTTTAAAGAAGACCATTTTATGGATTTCAGTTTCAACGCTGATTGGATTAATTATATCTTCATTCTTCCTATATTAGAAATCTGAGGTGTTAAAAGTGGGAAAGAAAGTTAGAATTGGTATTGATGTAGGAGGAACTTTTACAGATGCTGTAGCTATTGACAATGAGACATATGATGTTATTGCGAAGATGAAAATTCCTACAACTCATAAAGATGGAGTAGCGAAAGGCATTGTAACAATCATTCAGAAGCTATTATCTGAAAATAATATACTTCCTGAAGATGTTAGTTTCATTGCCCATGGGACAACACAAGCCACAAATGCATTATTAGAAGGTGATGTAGCAAAGGTGGGTATTATTGGAATGGGAACTGGTATGGATGCTCGTTCCGCAAAAAAAGAAACGTCCATTGAACATATCCAATTAGCGCCTGGAAAATACTTAACGTCGAATCACGAATTCATTGATTCTTCAGAAATAAATGACGAGATGTTGGGGGAAATAATCAGTAAATTAAAAGATGCTGATTGTGAGGTAATTGTTGCATCCGAAGCGTATTCAGTAGATGATCCAGAAAACGAGAACAAAGTTATAAAAAAGGCGCAGGAGCTGGGTATGTTCTCAACAGGAGGACATGAAATTTCACAACTTTATGGATTAAAAATGCGAACTCGAACTGCTGTGGTAAATGCCTCGTTGATTCCGAAAATGATGCAGACAGCAGATATGACAGAAAAAGCAGTACAAGATACTAAAATTAAGTCCAATTTAATGATTATGAGGGCGGATGGTGGAGTTATGAGCATTAATGAAGTTCGTCAACGTCCAATTTTAACGATGCTTTCTGGTCTAGCAGCTGGTGTTGCCGGAGCTCTTATGTATGAAAAAGTTTCGGATGGGATTTTCTTTGAGGTCGGAGGGACATCTGTTGATATCTCAGTCATTAAAAATGGAAAAGTAATGATCAAGTATGCACAAGTGGGAGGACATAAAACATATTTGCGTTCCCTTGACGTTCGAACATTAGCAGTGGCTGGTGGATCTATGATACGAGTTAGAAATGGGGAAATCTGTGATGTTGGTCCGCGATCAGCTCATATTGCGGGTCTAGATTATGAGTGTTTTACAGATGCAGAGAATTTAAAAGATCCACTTATATCTTTTGTTTCTCCCCGTCAGGGAGATCCAGATGAATATGCCATCATTACAGGGGAAAAAGGTACATCGTATTCTTTTACTTTAGCAGGTGCAGCTAATCTCTTAGGATATGTTCCAGCTGGAGATTATGCACAAGGAAATCGAGAAAGTAATATTGTCGCATGGAAGGCATTGGGAGATTATTTACATATATCTGCAGAGGAAGCAGCGCAAAAAGTAATTGATTTGGCAATTTCTAAATTAGAGCCAGTCGTACAAGAATTAATCAACGAATATGAAATTGATCCTGGATTTGTGATGCTTGTTGGCGGAGGTGGTTCTGGAGCCGTTGTAGTTCCGGCACTTGCTGAACGGCTAGGTTATAAATGGAAAATAGCTAAAAATGCTCCCTATATTTCAACTATAGGAGTTGCCCTGGCTATGGTTCGTGAACAAATCGAACGCTCTATTGCAAATCCTACAGATGAAGATATCAAAAAGATTCGTTTAGATGTTATTGAAAAGATTGTGCAATCAGGAGCGCAAGAAGAGACAGTGGAAGTAAGCATAGAAGTTGATTCACAACGGAATATAGTTCGTGCAATCGCAACAGGAGCCACAGAGATGCGTCAAAAAAATTTGAAAAATTCGATCATTAGCCAAGAAGAATTGATAAAATTGGCTTCTGATGCATTAGGCGTAGATTCTTCATCAATAAAGCTTATTGCCCAAACAGGCCGTTGGAATTTAATGCATTCCCAAACTATTAAAAAGAAATTTATTTTTAAACAAAAGAAATCGGATGTTTGTATGATTGATCGTGAAGGTGTTGTGCGATTCAAAGGGAGTAACACATTCTACCATATCTTTGAAAAGCGAGAATTAGAAAGTTCATTTCTACCATTTGTTGACGAACATACAATATATTCAGATGCAAACGCCACAATTCCTAAAGTCTATCTTTTCTATAAAGAAAAGATGTTAGATTTAACTGGAATGCAAACTATTGAGCAACTAGTTTCGATTATGGAAGTGGAAATTGAATCTTTAACAGATACAGATACAATATTTGCAGTGGCATATCAATAAAAAGGTAAAGGTATGATTGATTATTCAGATGATTTTTTAGGGTATTTACAACTTAAACAAGATTTATTATTCAATAAAATTCCGAAGAAAAAAATTTTGTATTATATACAAGAATCATTAGATGAAGGAAAAAAAAGAGCAGCTGAGTTTAAAAATATGAGTATCAAAGATATTATTACTCAGCTGAATATAGATGTTCACTATACAGAAGAGAATGGTGACTTCTTTAAAGTTAAGTTTAGGGCTCAGTCGTCGATCGACAGGGAAGGAAAAATAAAAATTCTTCTTTATAAACCATCTGTTCAAGAACTTGCACAAGCCAACGCGGTATCTTTTGAAGAAATGTGGGAAATTATACTTGCTCATGAATGCTTTCATTTTCTTGAGTTTTCCAGCAAAGAAATTGTTTCCGAAAAACTAGATTCAATATCAACTATTAAAATATTAAACTATACTAGAGAGGCTAAGATACAATCTGCTAGTGAGATTGCGGCAAATGGATTTGCAAAAGAGATACTGCACCTCGATCATTTACCCAATTATTATGATTATATGTTTATGCTAAAGGAAGGAAGTATAACATATAATGATATTGAAGAAGAATATCAGGAATTTACAAAATTATTTTAAATAATGCCAGAACTCCATTCTCAAATAAGAGGATGGGGTTCTCTTTTTGAAAAGATATTTTATTGAGCACAAAATATTATATAATGATTGTATCGAAATGGAGGAACTATGAAATCACCAGTTGTTTTAAAAATTATTTCACTTGAATCTTCATTTACATCCAGCGAATATGAAATCAGTCAATTTGTCATAAATAATCCAGATTATGTAATTGCTAACTCAATTTCTGAATTAGCAAATAAGATAAATACATCGGAAGCAAGCATAAATCGTTTTTGTCGAAAAGTAGGCTTTAAAGGCTTCAATAAATTTAAAATGGCTTTGGCACAAAGTAATACACAGTTGGATCGAATGTCAGAAAATGAAGTAGATGCAGATAATCTTTTGGATTATATTACTTATGATTATCAACAGATGATTTTAAGTACATGTGCTTTATTGGAAAAGGAGGATGTTGAAGAAGTAGCTTCTTTGATTCCATTAGCTTCAAAAGTGTTTATGTATCCTATATACACAACATCGTTTGTCGTAGGAGAGTTTTCTTTTAAACTTCGCCAATTAGGAATAGATGTAATAGAACTTAAAGACCATCTTGAAGCCCAGTTAGCAATAGAATATATGAACTCAGATTCTTTATTGATTACTGTTGTTCCATCAGTCACAAGTAAGGGTGTTTTGCCTTTTTTAGATAAAATCAGGACGAAAAATGTAAAAACTGTTTTGATATCTGAAAATGATAATCCAAAATTAAGTGATTTAATAGATGTTAAGATTTTAATACCTGGATCAATGACTGCCAAAAACCCATTAGTAATTTCAAATTCTCCCATGATATCTTTAGTGTTTGATATCATTTATGCGACTATATTAAAAAATAATAAAGCATTTCGTCAAAGAAAACTAAGTAGTGATACAATCATTGATTCTTTTGAAGCGGCAGAGTCTGCTCGATATGAATGGTAATAGGAATAGTTATTTGATTGATAGCTAAATTTAGAGTATAAGATACTTTTCTTTTAAAAATGATTAAAAGTTTACATATTTATTAAACAGGATAATTTACTTTCTTTTTCATGATATATCTCATCAAGGCTCAATCATATATAAGTGTGATTGAACCTTTTTTAATCATAATATGTATTGAACATATTATCCTATCGAAAATATTAAGGACAAATTGTTAAATACTTTCTTAAGTTTCGATGAAATATAAAAAATAGAAATTTTTTCAAAAAAAGTCTGAACTTTGAATTTTTATACGTATATAAAATACAGAAGATCTTCAAAAAGCATATAACAAAGGAGATGAAGTGTGAACAAGGACAATATTATGAAGAAATTATTTGAAGATAAAGAAGTATTCACAAGCTTTATCAATGGTGTGATCTACCAGGGAAAGAAGATCCTTTCCTCTCATCATTTAAAAGAGATCAATCTTTCTTAGATCAGTGACAGCTTCAAGGAAAGAATACGCGATATCGTACAGGTCTATCAGACAGGGGATGAGATCTTTGCCCTCTATCACATCGAAAGTCAGTCCGTTGTGGACTTTTCCATGGTCTTTCGCATGATGGAATACCAGGCAGAACTGTACTTAAAGAAATTCAAAGAAAATCACAGACACAGAGAAAAACTGCCACCGATCATCGGTGTGGTGTTCTATACAGGAAAAGAGGAATGGAAACAGTACAGAAGCCTGTATGAATGTGTTCAGTTGTCTAAAGAGATCAAACCATGGATCAGCGACTATAAGCTGCATGTGTTTGGCTGTGCCCAGAATGAGATCGAATTTGATAATATGGATTTAAATTTCTTTGTGTGGGGACTAAAATACAGTTATCAGGACAAATGGGAATATTTAATGACCAAATTCAAAAACAAGATCATAAAGAGAGGGACGATGAAAATGTTATCGGAGATGTGTGGACAGAAGGAGGAGTTAAAAGACATGGAAGAAAGAGTTGAGATCACTCATGAACTGGGCAGTTATCAAAGAAGAATGATCAATCGTGGTGAATGTAATGTAATTAAAACTCTGTCACAGACAATGTCAGTGGAAGAAATCTCAAATGCAGTACAAAAACCAATTGAAGATATAAAAAGGATTTTAGAATCTAGATAGTGAAGCTAAAAAGGCAGGATTGAAAATAATGATTTTGTCCTGTCTTTTTTATTGGGGAGGATAAAAAGTATAAAATATTTGTAAAAAATCATAAATTTTGAATATCAAACTATTTACTTTGAAAGTCAAAGTAACTATAATACCTTCGTTAGATGTTTTGAATGTCAAAACAAATGGGAGGAAAAAGTTATGTTTGAAGAAATTAAAAAAGTATTGGTAGATGCGATCAACGTAGATGAAGAAGAGATCAAACCGGAAGCAAAACTAAATGATGATTTAGGAATTGATTCTTTGGCTGCTGTTGAATTGGCATTGGAACTGGAAAATGAATTTGATATCCGTATTGAAGATGAAGAACTGGCTAAATTGGAAACAGTTCAGGATGTTATGGATATCATTGAAGCAAAGAAGAAGTAAGTTAATAAACAATCAATGAGCTAAGCAAACTTGGCTCATTTTCAGTAAGGAGCGATGGATATGGAAACAAATCAGATCAGAGAAATTATTGAAATCTTTGAAGCTAGTGGACTTTCTCATATGGAACTGGAAGAAGGGAATCTGAAGATTCGTTTGGAAAAACCGGCTACGCCTTCTATGAATGCACCGGTGACACAAATTGTGCACACACCGATGCCAAAAGAGGTGGAGAAAGTCAAACCTGAAGAAAAGATTACGGTCAATTCGCCATTGGTAGGAACGTTCTATCGGGCAAAATCGCCCAAAGATAAACCTTATGTACAGGTAGGAGATCTCGTTCATGTTGGTGATGTGATTTGTATGGTCGAAGCCATGAAGACCATGAATGAGATTCAGTCGGATAAAGAGGGAATTGTCAAAGAAGTTCTGGTAGAAGATGGAGCGATGGTGGAATTTGATCAAGCCTTGATCGTATTAGGAGAGATGGAATGATCCGCCGTTTACTGATCGCCAATCGAGGAGAGATTGCGGTTCGTATCCTTCGTGCCTGTAAGGAAATGGGCATTGAAACAGTCGTGGTGTATTCCAGTGCCGATAAAGAGTCATTGGCGGTACAGTTAGCCGATCAGGCGGTTTGTATCGGTCCTGCCATGGCTAAGGAAAGCTACCTGAACATGCATATGATCTTACAGGCGGCTTGTTCAACGGGTTGTGATGCGATTCATCCCGGGTATGGCTTTTTAAGCGAGAATGCCAAATTTGCTCGTTTGGTTCAGGAATGTGACATGATCTTTGTCGGTCCCAGTCCACGCTTGATCGATTTGATGGGAGATAAAACACAGGCTCGAAAATTGATGAAGGAAGCCGGCGTACCGGTTGTTGAAGGCTGTGAAGACTCTTTGAACAGCGTTGGACAAGCTAAAGATGTAGCCGATTCCATCGGGTATCCGGTCATTATCAAGGCCAGACATGGCGGTGGCGGACGTGGTATGCGTATCGTTTATCAGGAAGATGAGCTGGAAAATGCGTTTATCGAAGCTAAACAGGAAGCTAAAGCTTGTTTTGAAAACGATGAAGTGTATATGGAACGGTATGTACAAAATCCTAAACATATCGAAGTACAGCTGTTAGGCGATCATTATGGTCATGTGATTCACCTGTATGAAAGAGATTGTTCGTTTCAGCGAAAAAATCAAAAAATGATTGAGGAAGCACCTTGTTCCATCTTAAAGGAAGAAGATCGTCAACGTATTCTACAAAGCGCTGTAAAGGCCGCAAAGTCGATTGGTTATGATTCTGTGGGAACCATGGAGTTTTTGATGGACTCTCAGGGACGTTTCTACTTTATGGAGATGAATACACGAATTCAGGTCGAGCATCCGGTAACGGAAGCCATTACCGGTATTGATCTTATCAAATGGCAGATTCGTGTGGCCGCCGGTCAAAAACTGACGATTCAACAGGAAGATGTTCCTTGCCGTGGCTATGCGATGGAATGTCGAATCAATGCCGAGGATGTAGCTCATGATTTTGCACCGAATCCCGGCCCTATTCAGTTTATGCATACACCGGGTGGCTTTGGTGTTCGTGTGGATACAGCTGTTTATAATGGCAGTATGATTTCACCGTATTATGATTCGATGATCTTAAAGCTGATCGTGTTTACCCCTACTCGTTTAGAGTGCATCAAAAAGATGCGGGCGGCTTTGGAAGAAACGATCATCGATGGTGTAAAAACAAATATTGAGTTTAATTATCTGGCATTATACCAGAAGGAATTTATCGAAGGCAGTCATAATATTGGCTATGCCCCGATCTTATTAGAAAGGTTGAAGGAAAATGGACAGTTTATTTAAGGAACGGAAAAAACGTCTGGATATCTTTCATCAGTGGCGTAAAAAGCCACAGCCCAAGGCCAAAGAGATTCCGGATCATGTTTTTATGACCTGTTCGCATTGTCATGCTTCTATCGCGACAATGGATCTGATTCAGGATCAATATGTCTGTCCGGTTTGTCATCATCCTTTTAAGATATCGGCCCGTGAACGGATTCGCCAGGTTGTCGATGAAAATACATTTAAAGAAATTGAAGCGAAAATGATCAGTATTGATCCCGATCATTTCCCCGGCTATCAGGAAAAGCTGGAACGTATGCAACATCAAACAGGTATGCGGGAAGCTGTGATTACCGGAGTTGGAAAGATTCAGGGACATCCGTGTGTGTTGGGAGTCATGGATTCTAACTTCTTTATGGGAAGTATGTCCGCTGCTGTTGGTGAAAAAATCACACGTGCCATTGAACTGGCCACCAAAAAGAAAGTGCCGGTTATCATCTTTTGTACCAGCGGTGGAGCGCGTATGCAGGAAGGGATTCTTTCGCTGGTGCAAATGGCTAAAACATCAGCCGCTTTAAAGAAACACAGCGATGCCGGTTTACTATCCATTACCGTGTTGACCCATCCGACCACCGGCGGTGTCAGTGCCAGCTTTGCGATGTTAGGCGATATCATTTTAAGTGAGCCTTATGCCCTGGTTGGGTTTGCGGGCAAGCGTGTTATCGAAGATACGATCCATGAAAAGCTGCCGGAAAACTTTCAGACAGCTGAGTTTGTCTTGGAGAAGGGGTTTATCGATCGTATCATACCTCGTGAAAAGATGAAGCAGGAATTGGGAATGTTGCTGGGATTTCATTCCGGAAGGAGTGCATCATGAATTTAAAGGAAGCACAAAAACAAATCAGTGAGATCAAAGCCCGTCAGATGGCATTGGATGAAAAAGATATTGATACCTGGCATCAGTACCAGAAACAAATTCGTAAGCTGGAACAGGAAACCATATTAACCCCCTGGGATCATGTGGAATTAGCGCGGCGTCCTGACCGCCCGAAAGCCCAGGATTATATAGAATTGTTGTTTGATGATTTTATGGAGCTGCATGGTGATAGAAGGAGCTTAGATGATCCGGCCATGTTGGCAGGGATTGCCCGATTCCATGGCATCCCGGTTACGATACTTGCACAGTCCAAAGGGAAAACGGTGGAGGAAAATCTTCGCCAGCATTTTGGAATGCCACAACCCGAGGGCTACCGCAAGGCTCTTCGCCTGGCGAAACAGGCGGAGAAGTTTCATCGCCCTGTCATCACATTTGTCGACACGCCTGGCGCCTATCCGGGCAAGGAAGCCGAAGAAAAAGGACAGGCACAGGCTATTGCTGAATGTTTATACACTTTTTCCTCTATACAAACGCCTGTGATCTGTTTCGTGCTTTCTGAAGGTGGCAGTGGCGGTGCACTTGCGTTAAGTGTCGCAGATAAGATCTTTATGTTGGAATATGCAGTTTATTCGGTTCTTTCACCGGAAGGCTTTGCCTCGATTTTGTGGAAGGATGGATCGCGTGTAAAAGAAGCTTGTGATGTCATGAAGATGACAAGTGCAGATCTTTTGGAAAGAAAGGTCATCGATGCCATTGTTCCAGAACCATTTGGAGGTGCTGCTACCGATATTCATGGTGTAGCCGAAAAGATGGATCAGATGCTTCGTCAGGCACTGGAAGAAACACTGCATACCAAGGTGCGTACTTTAGTGGATGCACGTTATGAAAAGTTTAGACGTTTAGGAGATGGCGCATGGAAAATGTCAAAATAGTAGGATGTGGCTATGCCAGAGCCTCTTCAAAAATAGAAAATGAAGCTTTAAAAAAAGCGGTGGATACCAGTGATGAATGGATCCAAACTCGTACCGGTATTGCTTCTCGCTATATCTCTGAAACAGAGAATACCAGTGACTTAGCTATACGTGCGGCGCAAAAAGCTATACAGAATGCGCAAATCAATACCTCACAGATTTCCATGATCATCGTGGCAACCTGTACACCGGATAACGTAACCCCTTCGGTTGCCTGTATTGTGCAGGAAGCATTAGGGTTAAATGATAAACCGGTCATGGCTTTTGACATCAATGCAGCCTGCAGTGGATTCTTGTTTGCCCTGCAATGTGCAGCTTCGATGCTTCAAAAGGGATATGCGTTAGTCATTGGAGCCGAAACTCTATCCAAGATCTTAGATTGGAGCGATCGCAATACGTGTGTATTGTTTGGAGATGGGGCCGGTGCGGTTCTGATACAAAGAGCGCAGGATGGTTCTACAATGGATTTCTATGCTCGCTCTAAAGGCGATAAAGAACATGCGCTCTATTGTGCCGGACGATCTTTACAGCCGGATTTGGAGAATGTAGCACAGGATAAACCCTATTTATCCATGAATGGTCGTGAAGTCTTCCGCTTTGCGATTCAGGCGATGCCCGATGCGATTTATGGGGTGTTACAGGGACAACCGGTAGAAGAGATAGATTTGATGATCCCGCATCAGGCCAATATTCGCATTTTAGAATATGTCAGTAAGAAAATGAAATTCCCAATGGAGAAGATGTTTGTCAATCTGGATCAGTTTGGCAACACTTCGGCAGCCAGCGTGCCGATTGCGTTAGCACAGGCATGGGAAGAACACAAAATCAAAGAAAACATGGATCTGGTACTGGTCGGATTTGGAGCCGGGTTTACCTGGGCCGCCTGTAAGATCCATATCGAAGGAGGAAAACACCAATGATGATCAACCAGATGTTACAAATCAAATATCCTATATTTCAGGGAGCTATGGCCAATATTGCGACAGCTCGCTTTGCGGCCGATGTATCCAATAGTGGCGCCTTAGGTATTTTAGGAACCGGTGCAATGAATGCGGCACAGGTTGCCGAAAGTATTGATGAAATTCGGACATTAACGGATAAACCGTTTGGAGTCAATGTGATGTTGATGAATCCGGATACCGATGCGATCATGCAGGTGATTGCCGAAAAAAAAGTCCCTGTCGTAACAACCGGTGCCGGAAATCCCGGAAAATATATGGAAATGTTAAAGGCTAGTGGAACCAAAGTCTTTCCAGTCGTAGCCAGTGTAGCGTTGGCAATCCGAATGGAAAGAGCCGGAGCCGATGGTATCATTGCCGAGGGAACCGAAGCCGGAGGACATGTCAATGAACAAACAACGATGGCATTAATCCCTCAGGTTGTCGATGCGGTCAATATTCCGGTCATTGCGGCCGGTGGTATTGCCGATGGACGAGGCTTTAATGCCGCTTTATCCTTAGGTGCTGTTGGTGTACAGGTAGGAACTTGTTTGTTGGCCAGTGAGGAATGTCCGATTCATGAGGCTTATAAAAATGCGGTTTTGAAGGCCAAAGATACAGATACCGTGGTTACCGGAAGAACATTAAATACGCCGGTTCGAATTTTAAAGAACTCAATGAGCCGTCAGTATTTAAAGCTGGAAAAAAGTGGAGCTAAGCCGGAAGAAATGGAAAAGCTGACCTTAGGTGGTTTGCGCAGAGCTGTTTTTGAAGGAGACATGAAAACCGGTTCGGTCATGATGGGACAGGTTGCCGGTCTATGTAAAGAAATTCGTCCGTTAGCCCTCATTTTTGAAGCGATGATGCAGGATTCAAAAAGACAGTTTAAAGCACTGAAACAGAAAATTGAGGACTTAGAATGTTAAAACCGGTAAAGATCAAAGATAAGGTCTTAGAAGTTCCGATCATTCAAGGTGGAATGGGAATCGGCGTTTCTTTATCCAACTTAGCTCTGGCTGTTCGAAAAGAAGGTGGTATGGGTGTGATATCTGCCGCTATGCCAGGCTTTCAGGAGCCGGATTTTGAAACCCAGCCGATTCAGGCCAACATCCGTGCGCTTCAAAGAGAAATTCAGAAAGCTAAGATGGCCGAACGTGGTTTATTAGGTGTTAATATCATGGTGGCCAGTCAGAATTATGGAACCTATGTCAAGGCAGCTACAGAAGCCGGTGTTGATGCGATCATTTCCGGCGCCGGATTGCCATTGGATCTGCCCAAATACAGCGATGGTAATGTCTTGTTGGCACCAATCGTATCCAGTGGAAAGGCATGTCGCTTGATCTGTCGAAGATGGGATTCGCATCATAATGCAGCACCTGATTTTGTGGTCATTGAAGGACAGAAAGCCGGCGGACATTTAGGCTTTAAGCTAAAGGAATTACAGGAAGGTACATTTCAATCTCTGGAAGAAATTTTAAAAGATGTTCAACAAGAATTGGAAGTCTTTCGTCAAAAATATCAAAAAGACATTCCGGTCTTTGTAGCCGGAGGCATTTTTACTCATGAAGACATTGTGCATTTCATAGAGTTGGGAGCGGATGGTGTACAAATGGCTACACGTTTTATCGCTACCAGAGAATGTGATGCGCATGAAAACTTTAAACAGATGATCATACAAGCTAAAAAAGAAGATATCGTATATGTCAAAAGTCCGGCCGGTTTTCCCGGAAGAGCGGTTTGCAATGCCTTTGTTCAAAAGACAGAGAAACAGGCAAATCAAAGAATCACAAATTGTTTAGGTTGTATGATTCCTTGTCATCCTGGTGATACACCGTATTGTATAACACGAGCTTTGATTCGTGCGGTACAGGGAGATCAGGAAAATGGTTTGTTTTTTACGGGAACCAGTGCGGAAATAATAAATGAAATGACAGATGTACATACATTGATGGAAAGCCTGAAAACAGGCAGGAAAGGATAACTTATGACAACAGCATTTCTGTTTGCGGGACAGGGATCTCAGATTGTCGGTATGGCCAAAGATTTTTATGATCATTGTCCAGAAAGCCGAGAGCTGATGGATTCCCTTACATGTGATTATGATATCAAAAAGCTGTGCTTTGAAGGACCACAGGAATCTTTGAACGATACAGCCTATGCCCAAAGCTCGATCGTAGCTGCTTCTTTAACGATTTTAGAAGCCATTAAAACAAAAGGGATCCAGGGTGATGTTTGCGCCGGTTTATCACTTGGTGAATACAGTGCGTTATGTTATGCCGGAGCGATGGATGCCCAAAGTGCTATTGATATCGTTCGTCAAAGAGGAATTTTGATGGCTAATGCCTTGCCGGCCGGGACAACAGGAATGTCGGCTGTTTTGGGGTTATCGGCAGAAAAGATCGAAGAGGTTTGTAAGGAGATACAAAGTAAAGGGCTGGTTTTAGAAATTGCCAATTATAACTGCCCGGGACAGATCGTTGTAACTGGACAAAAGGAAGCCTTGGAGAAGGCAGAAGCTTTGTTACTGGAAAAAGGTGCACGAAGAGTACTGCCTTTAAGTGTCAGTGGTGCTTTCCACAGTTCTTTGCTTCAAAACGCCAGTCTGGAACTGGAAAAGGTCTTACAACAAAGCAAGCTAAGTCTGCCAAAACTTTCGGTCTATCACAATATCAGTGGCGATAAAGAAACGGTAAACTCTACCGAAGATCTGATTGAAATCTTGAAACAACAGATTTGTCACAGTGTACGCTTTGAACAGACGATTCGCAATATGATTCGTGATGGCGTGGATACCTTTGTAGAGATCGGACCGGGAAAAACATTAAGTGGATTTGTACGTAAAATCGATCGAAGCGTAAAGGTTTATACGATCAATACCATAAAAGATCTGGAAGGAATGGTTGAAGCATGGAACAAGTAGAAAAGACTGCACTGGTCACAGGGGCCGGAAAAGGAATCGGTAAAGCCATTGCCCTGGCATTTGCACAAGCCGGTTATAATGTAATCATTAACTATAATGGTTCAAAAGAAGCGGCACAATCGGTACTAAAGGAAGCCGAAAGCTATGGCGTTAAGGCGATTACGATACAGGCAGATGTATCCAATGATGAACAAGTTAAAGCGATGATCGATCAGGCAATGGAGCAGTTTGGTCGTATTGATGTGCTGGTCAACAATTCTGGAATCAATAAAGATGGATTGATGATGCGAATGAGTTTAGAAGATTTTCATAAAGTCATTGCGGTCAATCTGGAAGGAACGTTTAACTGTATCAAACATGTATCACGTATCATGATGAAACAACGTTCTGGTTCGATCATTAATATGTCCAGTGTAGTGGGTTTGATTGGAAATGCCGGACAGGCAAACTATGCATCCAGTAAAGCCGGTGTGATCGGTCTGACAAAATCGGCAGCCAGAGAACTGGCATTACGACAGATTCGTGTCAATGCGATTGCACCGGGATTTATCGATACAGATATGACAGCCAAACTGGCGGATAAAGATAAAACAAAAATGATGGAACAAATTCCATTAAAAACATTTGGAAAACCGGAAGATGTAGCCAATGTATGCGTAGCACTGGCCAGTGATGCGTTTAGCTATGTAACCGGTCAGGTCATTCATGTCGATGGCGGCATGGTCATGTAGGAGGGTCCTATGCGAAGAGTAGTGATTACAGGATTGGGCGCTGTTTCCCCAATTGGAAATGATGTGAATACCGTATGGAACAGCATTGAACAAGGTGTATGCGGGATTGCCCCGATTACACATTTTGATACATCGGATTATAAAGTAAAACTTGCCGGAGAAGTCAAAGACCTGGATATGGAAGCTTACTTCTCCAAACGTGATTTGAAGTTCAATGATCGTTTTACGCAGTTTGCCCGTATTGTTTCCAAACAGGCAATGATCGATGCCGGATTTGAAAAAGATCCGGACGATGCGATGCGTTTTGGCTGTATGATTGGTTCTGGAATCGGAGGCATCGATACGATCGAACAGGCATCCAAGACTTTGGAAGGCCGTGGTCCATCTCGTGTATCTCCTTTCTTTATTCCTATGTCTTTGGCCAATCTGGCAGCCGGTCAGGTGGCCATTGATTGGGGTTTAAAAGGAGCCACTTCTTGTGTGGTAACAGCCTGCGCTGCCGCCAGCAATGCGATTGGAGAAGCTTTCCATCGCATTCGTGACGGGTATGAGGATGTTATGTTGACAGGAGGCAGCGAGGCCGCCATCACACCATTGGCAATTGCCGGTTTCCAGTCGATGCGCGCTTTACATACCGGTGAAGATGCCAATCGTGCCAGTATTCCTTTTGATGCCGATCGCAGTGGTTTTGTGATGGGAGAAGGTGCCGGTGCATTGGTTTTGGAAGAGTTGGAACATGCCAAAGCCAGAGGTGCAAAGATTTATGCAGAGATCGTAGGTTATGGTGCCAGCTGTGATGCCCATCATATCACAGCGCCATTGGATGATGGATCCGGTGGGGCACAGGCAATGGTGCAGGCGATAAAGGATGCCAAAATCCTTCCGGAAAATATCGACTATATCAATGCGCATGGAACCAGCACTCCATTGAATGATAAAACGGAAACGGCAGCCGTTAAGGCAGCGTTTAAAGAACACGCTTATCAATTGGCCATGTCCAGCACGAAAAGTAATACCGGACATTTATTAGGGGCCAGTGGTGCCATTGAGGCCATCATCAGTATCAAGGCTCTACAAAATAGTCTGATTCCCCCAACGATCCACTATCAAAATCCGGATGCACAATGCGATCTGGATATCGTGGCCAACACACCACGAAAACAAGATATAAGGTATGCTATGAGCAATTCTCTAGGTTTTGGTGGGCATAATGCCTCTTTGATCTTTAAAAAATGGGAGGACTAAACATGTTGTCAAATGAAGAAATCAAACAGATCATTCCCCATCGTTATCCGTTTTTATTGGTAGATAAGATTGAATCGATCGATGAAGAAACCAAAACGATCGTAGGCATCAAATGTGTAAGTGCCAATGAAATGCAGTTTTTAGGCCATTATCCGCAACATAGTGTAATGCCGGGTGTTTTGATCGTAGAAGCCATGGCACAGACCGGTGCGGTATTATTGTTGAAAGATCCGGCCAACAAGGGAAAACTTCCTTTATTTGCCGGTATCAATAAGATGCGTTTTTTAAGACCGGTCGTACCTGGTGATGTATTAAAGATGACCGTACAGTTTAAACGCATGATCGGTGGTATCTGTATTGCCAGCTGCGAAGCAACAGTGGATGGCGAAAAAGCAGCTTCCGGTGAAATCTTATGTGCTCTGCAGGAGGCTTAATGCCAACGATTGGCTGTGATCTGGTCCAGATCGACAGGATTCAAAATGTGCAGGGAATTGCCAAACGTTTGTTGAGTCCTAAAGAATACAGCCAGTTTCAAGAACTGCATGGACAAAGACAGAAAGAGTTTTTAGCCGGCCGCTTTGCGGCCAGAGAAGCCATTGTCAAAGCATTGCCGATACCGGTAGCGTATTCAGAAATCGAAGTCGATCCAAAAGATGTGATACATTATCAGGGCTATCAGATTCAAGTGTCCATTTCCCATGATGGACCATTTGCGATGGCTGTAGCCATTGCCTGTAAGGAGGAATCCGTGTGCGAATAACACAGATTGTTAAAGCATTACCGTTTTTACCAGCTTCCTGGATCAGTTCAAAGATCTACCAGAACAAAACACAGGAAGAAAGTCAGATTCGATTAGAAAAATGGAGCACGTTGATCCTTAAGGTTTTAGGCTACCGATTGCAGGTACAAGGTGTTGAAAATGTGCCGATGCAGGAAACCATCTATTTTGTATCCAATCATCAGGGGACGCTGGATCCAGCTTTGATCTTGTCCAGTTCACCTGTCCACTTGGCTTTTATCTCGAAAAAAGAAAATGAAACGATGCCGATCTTTGGTCGTTGGGCCTGCAATATTGGTACGATCCATTTTGATAGAGAATCTCGAGAAGGCAATGTCCATATGTTAAGAGAAGCGGCAAGGGAACTAAAGCAGGGAAAGAATCTGTTAGTATTTCCGGAAGGAACTCGTTCTATGGGCGATACCATGCACGATTTTAAGGCGGGTGCTCTTTTGCCGGCATATTTATCCAAAGCTACGATCGTTCCGATCGCTTTAAAGAAATCGTACAGTTTTGATATCAAAGGCGATAAGACAAAACGGTTAGGCATTGAGTACGGAAAACCGATTCGCCCGGAAGAATATAAAAAAATGGACCAGGAAGATCTGGCCCAACAGCTGCACGACTGGATTCAAAGTCGAATTGAGATTTCTCCGGAAGATAAATAATCGATGGATCCATCTGCTTTTTGGATCTTTAGACGGCATCGATCATCCACACCCAGTAAAATGGCACTATAGGTTTCCTGTGGAGTGATGACTTGAATCGTCTTTTGTACAAATGCCAAACGTTGACGATATAAAGATCGAAAATTATCGGATTTGGAATAATAAGCGTAAAAAGCAGTAAGAAACTTCGCAATCAGTTCGTTGCGAGGTTTTTTTATGGCTGTATAATCTTCAATTGATGCCGCAATAGATTCCAGCTCCTTGGGACGTATAAAAGAATGGACGTTGATGCCAATGCCGATAATCAGATATTCCATGTGGTTTTGATACAGTTTTCCTTCACAGAGAATACCAGCCAGTTTTTTTTGATCCAACAAAATATCATTCAGCCACTTGATGGAACAAGTTAAGTTATATTGTTCTTCAATGGCTTTGATACAGGCAACTGCTGCCATAGCCGTACATTCCAGTACATCCAAAAGGTTTTCCTGGGGTTTTAAAAGTAAAGAACAATAAATCCCGGATCCTTTAGGCGAATGAAAACATCTTCCATTTCGTCCTCTTCCCTGTGTTTGTTCATCGGCCAGTATCACGGTGCCTTCCGGTAGTTTGCTATGTTCTTGAAGCCATGTATTCGTACTGTCTAAGATCTCAAAAATATGGATATCATAAAAAGAAGGACAGTTTTGTTCAATATTTTCTTTTTTTAACGGATCAACATAGTAAAGCATATTTTTATCATACCATATTCATCAGGAAGGAATACAATTTAAAAGACAAATATGATATATTGTAGCGTGAATGAAAGAGTGGATATAGATGAAAAATATAGTGATCATCGCAACCGGTGGAACGATTGCGGGAAGTGGAGAAGCGGGCAAATCCGCAGATTATGCAGCCGGGAAATTTAAAGTGTCTGATATTTTGACCAGTGTACCAGCCATTCAGAATTTAGCCCATATTCAAACGATTCAGCTTTGTAATGTGGACAGCAATGATATGAATGAAAGTCGATGGATCGAACTCAGAAACCTAATTCATCAATGCGATAAAGATTCTCAAGTTGACGGTGTTGTCGTAACACATGGAACAGATACTTTGGAGGAAACAGCTTTTTTCCTGAATTTGACAATTCATACACATATGCCGGTGGTTTTGACAGGTTCCATGCGACCTGCCACAGCAGCCAGTGCCGATGGGCCGATGAATTTATACCAGGCAGTTGCCTTGGCAGCCAGCGATCAGGCAAAAGGTGCCGGTGTTTTGGCCGTGTTTTCCGATACCATTTATTCAGGAAGAGATATTCGCAAATCCAACAGCTACAAAACGGATGCGTTTGAAATCGGACACTTTGGTTCTTTAGGTTATATGCGGGATGATCAGGTTTATTTTCTAAGCCAGAGTCAAAGGCCACATACCTTAACTTCACCTTTTTCAGATATGGAGATTCAAAAACTTCCCAAGGTGGGAATTACGTATTGGCATTGTGATGCCGATCTAAAAATTTTAGATTACATGGCACAGGAATATGAGGGTATTGTAACAGCCGGTAGTGGCAGTGGTAATTATGGTTCGGCATGGAAAGAACATTTTCATAAACTAGCTAAAGAGCACGTAATTGTTCGTTCCAGTCGGGTTGCGCAGGGCATCGTATTTGATTCCAGCTTTTTTGATCCGGAGCGGGATACGATACCGGCTTTTACGTTTTCACCCCATAAAGCACGTATTTTGTTGATGTTGGCGTTAATGAAAACTAGGGATAAACAACAGATTCGTACATGGTTTGAGACCTTATAATAGAATCACAATAAAAGCAGGTCACCCTGCTTTTATTGTGATTTTGTTTTCAACGTGCCTTGGATTTCTTCGAGTGGCTTTTTCAAAAATTCATTGCGTTCTTCGGTAGACATTCCCTGTAAGGTCTGGATCAGTTCTTTTTGTCCTTTTTGTAAACCCTCTTGCAAGCCTTCTTCACGGCCTTCTTCTTTTGCCCATTTGATTCGTGCATTTTCCATTCGAATGCTGTCATTGATACTCAACTATTCGAATTCTTCATTGAGCTGATCGATCCATTCCTGGCTCATATACTTGATTACCTTGTCTGCCATGGCGATTCCTTCTTCCTGCTTGATTACTTCTTTGATTATAGACTGTTTTCCTTCGTCTTCAAAGTATTTCAGAAAGAAATTCCACTTTTCAAGTAAGCTCATGTCTTTGGCATCCATCACAGGAACTTTAGGAAGTTGAACAAAGATCAGCTGCATTAACGGTCCGGCATATTTTAAAGTCTGTCCTTTCCAGTTTCTTTGTTCAAACTGTTCCACCAGATATTCATATTCCGGAGAAATGATAAAGTCCGTGATCACGATTTGATAAACCGGATGAAAATTCGAATAGGGTTCTCCTTCCTTGAGTATTTGCCTGGATGCTAAACGAATCTCATAATAGAACATGCGATAAAAGAATTCTTTTGGATCGTAAACCACTTGCATTTCAATATTGGCCAGACGGCCGTCATCAAAAGAGACGAGAAGATCCATGCGGGGATGTTTCTGCTTGGCAATTTCTGAAGTCAGTTCACTATTCATGACTCTGACAGAAGAAACCTGTTGTTTGAGAATGGAAGAGAGTAGGGAACAAAGTGCGATCTGGCTTTCTTTAGTATCCGAGCCAAAGACGGACTTAAAAGCCATATCGTGTTTTAAATTCAATTTCGATGGCATAGAACCCCCCTTTCTATCGGCTATCAAAACAAAGCAGTAAAAGAAGGCAGGTATATAAAGATTTCACATACTAGTCATAATAGCCTCACTATTAGATACGAAAAAAATCAGGAAAACTATTAAAAAAGATGAAAAAAAAATTATTTTTTCATTGAAATAACTAACCTAGAGTGTAATAAGACAGATATTATGTTGTTTAGTTCAGTAAGATTTAATGTAAATTTGAAAAGAATTAGAATCAAATTTGTGAGGTAAAGAACCTGTATATATACTTTGTAGGACACCTAAATTATTCAGGAAAACTAAATTTGTCAGATTTTAATCCAAATTTAAATTGTATGGAATTAGAATAGATTTTTTTATTCGTGTTTTGAAAATTGGGTATAAGAAAAGAGATAAGACTTTGCTGATTGTTTGACCGATAAAGAATATCTTATTAAAAAATCTACATATGGATTATTTTGTAGATAAGCTCATCGAATTTTGGTTTCCCATATGAAATGTGTTTCTTCATATTATAAAACCAGAGAATAATAATTCGACAATCAAGGAACAAGATCAGTTAAGTGATTGTGCATTAGATCTCTGGCTTTTTATTAAATTAGTTTAATCGAGTTATTTTCAAAATTTATTTACAGTATTTCAGGAATTGGCGGAAGTTCCGATTGATCGATTCCATGAATTTCTTTGAGTTTTAGATACAGATGTGTCATTGTGATATCGATATAAGGGCTGACAAATAAGATTCCGATTCCACAGCACAACAAACCAAGAAGTATCCATCCGATAAAAGAGATTTCCAAAACAAAGATATTCAGTTTATTATTTTGTGTAAGCATTTGGGATCGTTCAAAAACGTCAGCAGATTCCATCTCCGGATGTTCGGCAAGAATATAAGGCACCATACAATATTCATATGCTTTAATAATGCCGGGCACGATAAAACATAAAGTCCATAAGACTATTTTTAGCTGATAGAAGAACATAACTTTGACAATGTTCCAATAGGAGGTCTTGAAGAAATCAAATAAAGTAGAAGTAGAAGGATTTTCCTTTATGGAAAGAATTAAATATTTGTAGGCACCGATAAGGATCGTATGCCCTAAAAATATAGAATATAGCCAGGATATAATTGTGATTAGGATCCAAAATCGAATCAAACCATTTACATCAATGGCATAATTTCCGAATACGCTTAAATACGTGTGGGTCGGATTGGTAAATTCAGTAAGGATATTAAAGAAAGATCCTTGAAGAATACCGGCTAATACCGAAACACCTAAGATTGTCCAGTATTTACCACGCAATGTATTCTTTGCCTTTTGTTTCAGTTCTTCGCGTGTCCACATAGGTTCACCTTCTTTCAATATCATTGTAGCACACATTACCTATAGATTGTATAAAAATAAAATTGTTTTGTGAACGCATAGAAACTTGTGTCATCATAATTCTTGAATGGCTATAATTTATTTCCTATAATATCTTATATGGAGAAATTTGAATTAGTATCAGACTATAAACCAAGTGGAGATCAGCCTAAAGCAATCGAAGCCTTGGTTAAAGGTTTAAACGAACATAAAAAATATCAGGTTCTTTTAGGGGCTACAGGTACCGGGAAGACATTTACTGTCTCGAATGTGATTGCGGCGGTGAATCGGCCAACATTGGTCTTTGCACACAATAAAACTTTGGCAGGTCAGTTGTATTCGGAGTTTAAAGAGTTTTTTCCGCATAATCGTGTAGAATACTTTGTTTCTTATTTTGATTATTATCAACCGGAAGCGTATTTGCCGAAAACGGATACGTATATTGATAAAAACACCAAGACCAATGAAGAATTGGATATGTTGCGAATGGCGGCTGTTAATTCCGTTTTATCCAGACGAGATACGATCATTGTAGCAAGTGTGGCCTCTATTTACGGTGCCAGTAATCCGGATCAGTATCGGGATATGATCTTTACTTTGCGGGTGGGACAGGAAATCTCTCGTAAAGAGTTAATGAGTGATTTAGTTTCGCAACAATACAAACGCAATGACAGTGATCCTCTTCGTGGAACGTTTCGTGTACGAGGGGATGTCATAGAAATCACACCGGGACATACTGATACGTATTTAATTCGTATTGAGATGTTTGATGATGAGGTTGAAAGAATTTGTGAAGTCGATCCCGTAACCGGTAAAGTACGACAGGCATATTCTGTTTATAATATTTATCCGGCAAATGGTTATGCCACCAGCATGGATATCATGGAACGTGCTGCCAAGACGATTGAAGAGGAACTGGAGGAACGCCTGGATTACTTTGAAAAGGCGGGAAAACCACTGGAAAAAGAGCGCTTGGAACAGCGTTGTCGTTATGATATAGAAGCGTTACGCGAGTTTGGTGTTTGTCCGGGAATCGAAAACTATTCCCGTCATATTGATGGTCGAAAACCGGGCGAAAGACCTTATACATTATTTGATTATTTTCCTAAGGATTTTCTACTGGTTGTCGATGAGAGTCATGTATCCTTGCCGCAGATTCGCGGAATGTACAATGGCGACAGAGCGCGTAAAGAAGTATTGGTGGAATATGGATTCCGTTTACCAAGTGCTTTGGATAACCGTCCGCTGCGCTTTCCTGAATTTGAACAGCTGATCGACCAGGCTATCTTTGTTTCTGCTACACCGGGTGATTGGGAACTGGAACAGACGCATAACGAAGTCATTGAACAGATCATACGTCCAACCGGTTTATTGGATCCTGAAGTCGAGGTTCGCCCAATCGAAGGACAGATCGATGACTTGGTGGATGAGATCAAAGAGCGAGTTGCCAGAGGGGAAAGAGCCTTGGTGACAACACTGACAGTGCGTATGGCCGAAGATTTGACAGCGTATTTAAAAGAAATGGATCTCAAGGTTGCCTGGTTGCATCATGAAGTAAAGACGATTGAGCGTACCGAAATTATCCATGATCTTCGTCAGGGAAAATACGATGTACTGGTGGGAATCAACTTGTTAAGAGAAGGATTGGACATTCCGGAAGTTTCTTTGATTGCAATCCTGGATGCGGATAAAGAAGGCTTTTTGCGAAGCAAGCGTTCATTGATTCAGATCATTGGTCGTGCAGCTCGAAATGCTCAGGGAAAAGTCATCATGTATGGAGATCGTATTACCGAAAGCATGGCGTATGCCATTGAGGAGACAAAACGTCGCCGAAGCATTCAAATGGCCTACAATGAAGAGCATGGTATCGTGCCTAAAACGATCATCAAGCCGATTCATGATGTGGTTCGAAGCAAAGAAACAAAAGAGATGGCGGCACGTTACTTAAAGAAAAAGAAAATGCCGGTCAAACAAAAAGAAGTAATGTTGGAGAATATCGAGAAAGAAATGCGGGAAGCAGCACGTACCTTGGATTTCGAACGAGCTGCGCAGCTTCGCGACATTTTATTTGAATTAAAAGAACAGTAGAGCAAACAAAATTTGCTCTTTCGTTTGATATGGAGTGTGGCAAAAATTGTTGTGATACATTTGCCACGTAGAGAGGGTTTTTATGTCAGAGTTTTCAGAAATGTTAGAAAGTTATGTTACGACAAAGAAAGTGAATAAATATCAGATGGCAAAGTATTTGTCCATCGATCGCTCTTCTTTACATAAGATCATACAAGGACAGCGCAATGCCCCTTCGAAAGATCTGGTAAAGCGCATGGGAAAATATTTAGAGCTTTCTCCTTATGAAACCAATGAGCTTTTAGAACTGTATTCCATTTCCCTGGTCAGTCCGGAAAGATATTATCGAAGAAAAAATGTACATTCTTTTTTAGAGTCGTTTCATGCCCAACCTTCTAAAATTGAAATGCCAAGCTTTCAAAAAAGTGATTTTCAAATACAGAATAGAGATGTAGTTCCTTTTTCCGGAACACGGCAATCTTTGGAATATCTGATTTATCATCTGGTGACGCAAGAAAATGAAAGTGGCAAAGGTATGATAAAATTTATGGGAACACCACAACTTCCCGGTTTTTCCAATATGTTTCCTTTAATACAGGGAAAAACAGTTTTACGTCATATTCTACCGTTTTCTAAATATGACAATATTTTGGAAATTAGAGATGATCATAATTTTCAATCTCTAAGCCAGATTATTTCTTTATATGCACAGTTTGCCAACCGCAAAGTGCATTATGAAACGGCTTATTATTACGGAATGGATTTTTCTCACTCCATATTTCCGCCGTTTCCTTATATGATCGTGACTTCCCAATATGCGCTTTGGTTATCTGGAAATTATCAAAATGGTTTGTTGGTACAAGATCAAGATACAGTGAAATATTTGAATCAAGTATTTGATAAGTTATATGAACAGACGACACCGTTGTTAGTTCCTATCCAGGATTTGCACAGTCAGCTTGCCGTAAATCAGAAGATCATGTCTTGTAAAAGCGATACGGAGATTTTGTTTCAACTGGTGCCTTGTCTGGTTCCGTTTATTCAAAAAATTGATGTTCGAAAATATTTGTTAGAGAATATGCCGCAGAAAGAGTATTTTATCCAATCTTTTTCAACATATATTCAAAATCTGATTCATCGCCATGAACAAATTCATCCTCTTCATTTCTGCAGCCTGAATGGAATTCGACGATTCTTGGAAAAAGGTGTGTTTGATGAATTTTCAACGGATTTTTATCGTCCGTTAGATAAGGCAGATCGTAAAAAAGTCGTTCAACAGTTTTTAAAATATGCTCCTATGTATGAATTGCGATTGTTACGAGAGGACCTTGGAGAATTGAGCAATGGTTTAAAGGTATATTTGTCGGATAGTTTAGGATATATTCAGTTTATGAGCAGTGATGGTCATGTAATTGTATTGACTTTGGAGAATCCGAATTTTCTTTCATCATTTAAAGATTATTTTGAATCTATGGATGCGGATTTGTATTACCCAAAAGAAGAAGCATTGATTCTCATACAAAAATTGTTAAATCAGTATTAGGAATCCACGGATTCCTTTTTCTTTAGAAAAAATTAAGGATTTTCAACACTGGTTTTTTACATTTCTCTTTTATTCTATGTATGAATGGAGGGATCTGTATGAACGCCAGTCAAAAATGGATGTCTACTTTAACAATAGCGGGAACGATTGCTTGTGTGATCTTTCTAGTTTTCTTAGGAACACAGGGTTATTTGTTGGATCCACAAAAACTACAGTTTTTATTGTCGAAATCCGGCTTAGCCGCTCCGTTTTTGTTTTTGGCCCTGCAGATCTTTCAAACCGTGATTCCGGTCATTCCGGGAGGAATTACTAGTGCCATCGGTGTAGTCAGTTTTGGCAGTGTATTTGGTTTTGTTTATAATTATATTGGATTATGTATAGGATCTTTGATCGCATTTTGGCTGATCAAACAATATGGCAGGCCATTCATGGAAAAAGTGTGTGATCAAAAGACGGTTCAGAAATATATCGGATGGCTGGATAAAGGAAAGAAATTCGAGATTTTCTTTGCGTTTGCGATCTTTGTACCTGGCTTTCCGGATGATATTCTATGTATGATTGCCGGTTTGACCAAGATGTCGTATAAAAAGTTTATGATGATTATCTTGTTGTGTAAACCATTCGGGTTATTATTATATAGTCAAGGTTTAACGTTTTTACTGCAGTGGGTTGCAGGATTATTTTAGAAGGGGAAGAATATGGAGCATACAGTATTAGTAGTTGAAGATGAGACAGGTATTCGTAAGGCTATCTGTATTTATATGAAAAATCAGGGCTATCGGGTACTCGATGCGCCCAATGGCAAAGAGGCTTTGGAAATCATAGAAAGAGAACCAGTACATTTGGCCATCGTGGATATTATGATGCCGGTGATGGATGGCATTACGATGGTCATGAAGGTTCGAGAGAAGTATGACTTTCCTATTTTGTTTTTGAGTGCAAAAAGCGAAGATATCGATAAGATCAACGGATTGAATATCGGTGCGGATGATTATATCACCAAACCGTTTACCTCTTTGGAGTTGATTGCCCGTGTTCGTGCACAATTAAGAAGGTATGAACAAATTTTAAGTCTAAAAGAAAATCATTATGAGAATAAAGATTGTTATGTGGTGGGAGACTTAGAATTAAATACCTTGACAAAAGAAGTCAGAGTAGAGAATCGTATTGTTCATTTAACACCGAAAGAGTTTGCGATTTTAGAGCTTTTAATGAAGAATCCAGGCCGTGTTTATTCGGCTGAACAAATCTATGAAACCATATGGCAGGAAGAGGCAATCAATACAGAAACGATTATGGTGCATATTCGAAAACTGCGAGAAAAGATTGAAGCAAATCCTAAAAAGCCGGTCTATATCAAAGTGGTTTGGGGTATTGGATATAAAATTGAAAGGATGAAACCATGAAACAGGTACAAAATCTGTGTTTCAGTGGGTTTTTATTGCTTTGTGCGATTTGTTCGGCGGTTGTGATTTTCTTATATCCCCGGATTCAGTTTAGTTCAGTTACAGAGTTTGATGAAGTCAATTATGAGCTGACAGAGTCCATTGAATGGCTGATCTTAGGGAAAATGCAACAGATGGATCCATCCTATCGATTTATCCATTCTTCTGATCCGGTATTGGAGCAAAACGTGAATGATGCAGCACAGAATTCTATTCGTGAATCGATATATCTTTTAGATAATGACGAAAATTTTTCCTATCGTATTGAATGGAATGACAAAGTCTTAAGCAATCATTTTGATGAAGAGAGCAACGCAAAAAACGCTTTGTTCTATGGAGAACTCACTTATGATGAAAATGGGAATTTAAGACAATCTGGAAATATGGATGCGACAGAATTCAGCTTTTTATCTCTGTATAACTTTTATACATTGGATGGTATTGTTTCGAATCTGATGACGGACTATGATGAAGATGTAGAATTAAATCCGCCTACGGACTTAAAAGTTACTTTATTTATTCCCAAGGAAATGAAAACCGGAGGTTTAGTCTATACCTCTGTGTACAATGACTCTGTATGGGTGCCTTTTGTGTTATTGGCATTATTGATCAGTTCATTTGTGATTGGTGTATATTTGCTTCTTATTTCCTGGAAGATATTGGCAAAGACACAATTCTTTAAAACGATTTTATCCTGGAAGGCTGAATTTAATATCTTCTTTTTTGGCACCTTAACCATTTTAGTCATCTCCGTTTGTATGTATATCATGGGAGTGACTATTAATGATATTCTTTTGCCGGCTATGGTACGGTACGGATTACCGGCTGCCGGTGTATGGGTCAATATCATTAATTTCTGTTTGTTCTTTTTGTCTTTGTTCTTTATCGGTATTGATATTTACTATGTCAAGTATTCTTTGTGTTCCGGTTTTGTGCGTTTCTTAAAAGAAGATACATGGCTGGGTAATCGCATTATGGAACTGTATGGAGGAATTAAGGACCTTTCAAATTATGATTTAGATCAAAAAATTAAAAGTCTGATTTTAAAAGGTGTTTTACTCAATACAGTTTTGATGTTTTTGTGTGCTTTGTTCTGGGGATGGTTACTTGTATTGATCTATGGTGTAGTTTCCTATATTTTTCTTCTACATCAGGCACAGCGTATCGTCAAAGAATACGATAAATTGTTGGTGCGTTTAGATCGAATTGCACAAGGTGATTTTAAAGTCGATGATCAGTATCAGACTTCGATTTTGCCTTCCTTACAGGAAAAATTAGATACAGTGCAGGAAGACTTTGAAGAAGCCGTTAAAGAAAGAGTGCGTTCGCAAAACTTACGAACTGAATTGATTACGAATGTATCTCATGATCTAAAGACACCTTTAACAGGCATAAAGAGTTATCTTGAATTATTAAACGATTCACAGTTAAGTGCAGAAGATAAGGAAGAATATCTGATTCGATTAAATCAATATACCGATCGATTAAGCAAATTGATCGAAGACCTTTTTGAAGTTTCGAAAGCCAATTCAGGAAATATTCAATTAGAAACACAAAATGTGGACATTGTTTCCCTGGTGGAACAAGTATTGGTGGAAAATGAAACCATGTTAGAGAAAAAAGGATTGTCACCCGTTATTCGTAAACCGGAAGAGCCAATCCTGTGTCTTTTAGATGGTGATAAAACAGTACGTATTTTTGAGAACCTGTTATCCAATGTAGCAAAATATGCATTAGAGAATACACGGGTTTTTGTGACGATGGAAAAGAATCAAGATACAGTCGATATCATGATTCAAAATATTTCCAAGACACCACTGGATTTTGATCCACACGATATCACAGAACGTTTTGTCCGTGCGGACCAATCTCGCCATGAAGAAGGCAGCGGATTAGGTCTGGCGATTGTCAAAAGTTTCTGTGAAATCCAAAATGGAAGCTTCACGGTACAACTGGATGGGGATGTGTTTAAGGCTATTGTAAGCTTTTCGGTAAAATAAAGAATGATAGAAGTATGTTTGAACTTTCGTTTAGACATACTTTTTTTAATTTAGATTGTTTGAAAAGAAGCGCTTTGTTGACAAACATTATTTTGATATTTATTATTAATATACAAAATATTGTACGTTTTTATTTCTTAATGTGAGAGGTTCATTTAATGAATAAGGTAATTGCTTATGCAAAGAAAACTATGTTAGCCATAAAAAATCCATATGGAAGTGTACTTAGAGTTTTTCCTAATGCGATTAATGCGTTTGAAAAAAGTGAGAATGTTTTGTTTTTAGGGGTAAAAGATCATTCCTCAATTCCTCATAAACTTGTTCATTTACTTGAAAGTAATAACATGGTTTTGCATACCATTGATTCTTGTTCGTTGGGAGGACGAGCTATTGATTATAGATTATTTCATCCTGTTCATGGTGGATATATGACGGGATCAAGCAGTGGAACGGCTTTAAACGTTTTTTTAGGGATAAATGATATAGGCATTGGGACAGATGGCGGAGGGTCTGTTTTAGCTCCAGCATTGTCGTTGAATCTTTTTGGCTTTATCAGTCCTTTGATTGAGCGAGAATACATGGAAAAATTTAGAAAAGTATCAACAGATGAAATTTCGTTTGTGCCTTCTATAGGATTCATATCCAAAGATTTACAGTTAATTCTTGATGCAATTTCAATTGTGTTACAGATGGATTTAGAATGTCAAAATGGAATAGACGTTTTTGAGGTAAATGAAAGTCTAAATTATAATGATCGCAAAGCTTGCATAGATTACTTACAAGGAAAATTGTCCAGGCATGATGTCGTAATTGAGTATAATAAAAACATTGATGTTTTTGGAAAAGGGGATTCGGTTTACGGTCATTACGATTTAAGAACGCAAGAAGAACAAAAAAAATCCAATAAAGGGCTTTTAAGAGTGGCCAATATGGTAGGGGCTACAGCATTAGCAATTCCATCTAACAAATTATCTAGTGGTTATGTCCTTTTTTGTAAGTCGGATTTGGCGAGTATAAGAAAAATGTTGGCAATAGCTCCGAAATATTGTCAAAAAGAAGATGCGATGATAAAAAAGTATTTTGGTAATATAGATATGTATTTTGATGAAGGTTACTTTAATAGAAAGGTCTGATGTAAGTGAAAAATTATCAAACGTTGTTATATAGTAAAAATGGATATTCATCAATGTGCTTAGCAAATATGATGCTCTCCATTCAACAGGGAGAAAGAATACCCACTGTTCAGGAATTCAGTGTAAAAATTGGATTGGCAAGAGGAACTATACAAAACGCTTTGAAATTTTTAATTGACCAAAATGCTATTGAATTAGAGTCAAGAGGGCATTTAGGAACTTTTTTAAAAAAGAAGAATATGCGCGCTTTATTTGGATTTGCCGGTATTGATTCGATTGTGGGAGTTATGCCTTTACCGTATTCAAAACGTTATGAGGGATTGGCAACCGGTTTAATTACAGGTTTAGAAAATCAATATGATATTCCAATGTCTTTAGCATATATGCGTGGAGCACAAAACAGAATAGCTATGTTAATGGATGGGCGTTATGATTTTGCAGTGGTTTCACAATATGCTGCGCAAGGTATTATTAAGAATGATAAAGTTAAAATCAGCATTGTAAAATCGTTTGGCAGGCAATCTTATTTAGCTAATCATATTTTACTTTTGCACGATAAGAATGCGAATGGTATAAGAGATGGTATGCGTATAGGAGTTGACAAAGATTCGGTGGATCAGATGAAATTAACAGAAAAAGTGTGCAAGGATTATACTGTTGAATTTGTTCCTATGAATTATAACAATGTTATTGATTTTGTGGTCAAGGGTAAAGTAGATGCTGCTATTTGGAATGAGGATGAGCTTCAAGATAAAGCGCTGGATATAAATTACATAAAAGTGAATTCAGATCATCAGTCAGACACGGAAGCGGTTTTAGTGGTTAAAAGAGAAAATGAAACGATGTTTCGGTTATTGGATGAGATTATTTCGGTTGAAACGGTACTAGATACACAAAGATTGGTGATGGAAGATAAAATTTCTCCGAGTTATTAAGGCGTACTTTCTGAGTGCGTTTTTTAGTATTCTCAAAATACAAAATTTTGGTTGAATATAAACAGCAAGTGTGTTAATATTCAAATATACAAAATATTGTATATTGATTAACCAAAATTTTGTACAATGGAGGACCTATGCTAAGTGAGAGAATTGAAATTTTAAGAGAAGCCGATGTAATTAGTGAAAAAACAAGTTTGTATGTATTAAGTGTTATTGAACAATTAGAGCATGAATTTAGTGAGAAGGAACAGATTTTAGAAATGTTTACTACGCATCTTGCAATGTGCATACAAAGAGTTTTAGATCACGAGGAAGTAGAAGAATTGGATGATTTTTTATGGAAACAAGTTGAAGAGTCCAGTAGTTATGGAGAGGCTAATAAACTACTTCAGAAATTATTAATAGATGCACCATGTGAAATACCTGAAGGAGAGAAAAAATTCTTATTGATGCATTTATGTAATTTATACCAATGACAAAGGAGGAGAAGAAAATGAAAATTGTAGTTGGTGGACAAATTAATAAGAAGGAGATTGCAGAATTTATAAAACAATATCTGCAGGAATCAAGTGAGGTTGATGTTAAAGGGGATCTAGAAGCTGTAAATGCTGTAAAGAAAGGGGAATATGACTACTATATTGGTGCTTGCAACACCGGTGGCGGTGGTGCGTTAGCTATGGCAATGGCCTTATTGGGAAAAGCTAAATGTCAGACAATTAGTATGCCAGGTAAAATCTTTTCGGACGCAGATATTAAAGCGGCTGTAGAAGAAGGAAAAATAGCTTTTGGTTTTACAGCCCAACATGCAGAAAAAGTATTGCCGGTATTATTGGATGCATTGAAAGAAAAAAATAGCTAAGGAAAAAAAGAGGTAAATATATGAAGTATATAGTAATTGCATTGATTGGTGGTTTAGCTTCCATTTTAGCAAATAGAGGAATTGCGGTATTTAACGATGGATTCAGAGCTATCGTTCCACAATATTATGATGGGTCAATTTCACGAAAAGAATTGGCAACTATGAGTTTTGCAATCAGTTTTGGACTTGTAATTGGATTTGGTATTCCGACCTCGATTGCAGCCAGTATTTTGTTGATTCATAGTGTATTGCTAGCGACAGATATTATTGGAACATGGTCTCCAGATAGTAAATTGGGAATTATTATTTCTGGTTCTGTTGGTGCTGTATATGGTATTGCATTGGTAGCTGGTTTAGATTTTATCGTTTCTTTGTTTAGTTCATTACCTTATAATTTCCTGAATGAGTTGGGAAGTGTATCGGCATATGTTATGGTTGCTTTTGCGATTTTCCCTTCTATTGCAACTGGTTTACAGCATGGATTTAAACAAGGATTAATCGTAGGCGTTATTACCGTATTATCCTATTTCTTCTTTAAAAAGTTTGGAGTATTTTCTATTGGAGATGTTTCAGTTACGTTAAGCGCAGAAGGAATGGCAATGCTGGTTGGCACAGTATTAATGTTGTTTTTTGCAACTAGAGTAAAAGGAAATGAAGAAAATTCAAATACAGAACTAGTCAATGTCTTCGAAGAAAAAATCGCCAAAATCCGTAAGAACTGGCCTTTATTGACTGTTATGGGAGCATTGCTTGCCTGTGGTACAAGTATGGTTATTGTTGCAGGAGATCCAATTTCATTAGCCTTAGCAGCAGATGGTGCTTTTTCTGAAGCTGCGTTAGCTGCATTTGCTCGTGCAATTGGTTTTATTCCATTAGTATTTACAACGGCAATTGTAACTGGTGTTTATGCACCGGCTGGATGTACGTTTGTGTTTGCGGCAGGATTATTCTTACATGGGCAGCCATTATTGGCATTAATCGCTGGTGCAGCAATCATGATTGTTGAGCTATTATTGATCAACGTTTTCGCAAAGGCAATGGACCGTTTCCCAGGTGTTAAAGAAATGGGTGAACATATTCGTACATCGATGAATAAAGTATTGGAACTTGCTTTGCTTGGTGGTGCGATTACAGCTGCAGAAGCTATGGCTGGAATGTTTGGCTTAACGGGTGTAGGTGCTATGTTTGTAATTGCTTGCGTATTGATTAACCGCATGTCTTCAAAACCAATTGTAGAAATGGCGATTGGTCCGGTCGCATGTATCTTGTTTGGTATTGTACTGAATGTATTAGCATTCTTACAGATTATTGCCTTAGTTGCATAAAAGGTATAGTTTATGAAGCTGGTTGATGGTTACACATTAATGCATGAGCATGTACACATTGATTTATCCAGAATAAAAAAAGATCTGGATACTTGCTTAGATTGCAAAGAAGAAACAATTAAAGAATTTAAACGATTATATGAATTAGGTGTTCGAAATATTCTCGAAGTTACAAATGTTGGCATGGGGCGTGATGTGGCTTATATAGATGAAGTGGCACAGGCTTCAGGCATAAACATCATTAAATCTACTGGTTGTTATAAAGATCCATTCATTCTAGAAAATGAAGTTTCGATGACTATAGAACAACTGGCAGAGTTCATGATAAAGGAAATACAAGAAGGCTTTTCAGAAGGTCATGGGAAAGCAGAAGCTATTGGTGAAATTGGTACGAGCAAAAATGAGTGGACAGCAAACGAAAGAAAACTGTTCGATGCAGCCATTTTAGCTCATAAAGTGACGAATAAGCCGATTTATACACATACCACTTTGTCAACTTTAGCATTAGAACAAGCAAATTATTTCGTTGAGAAAAATGCTGATGTTTCAAAAATCATTATTGGTCATGTTGATTTAAATTCTGATATTGAGTATATCCTATCGGTATTAAAAACCGGTGTAAATATTGGGTTTGATACAATCGGGAAAAACAATTATTTACCAGACGATATTCGTATAGAACATCTTTTAAAGATTGAAAAAGAAGGATATTTAGGACAAGTTGTTCTTTCGGAAGATTTAACAAGAAAATCCCACCTTCTTTATAAAGGTGGGATAGGATATGCATATTTATTTGAAAATTTTCTTCCTAGATTAAAAGAAAAAGGAATGTCGCAGGAGAATATAGATAAAATGCTGATTGAAAATCCTAAGCGGATTTTAGAAAGCTAATGGGAGGTAAGTATGAAAACATATCCATTAGAAAGTATTAATCTTGAAAAAGCCATAGAGTTTCAATTTAAGATGGTTGATTGCATCACTCATCACTTTAGTGGACAAGAAACGTTAACTCGAGGTGATTTAGGTGTTGTTCCAGGATTAAATAAACCTAAGACAACATATAAAACAGAGAAAGTAATTGCTGAGTTTTTTGATGCAGAGGCAAGTATTTTAGTGAGAGGCTCAGGAACAGGTGCAATTCGCTATGCACTATATGCGGTAGTGAAACCTAATGATACAATTTTGATTCATAAAGCACCTGTGTATTCAACGACTGTAACAACAATTAAAATGTTAGGATTGCATACTATTGAGGCCGATTTTAACAATTTAGAGGAAATTGAACGTGTGATGAATAATCACTCAGAAATAAAAGGAGCATTGGTTCAATATACGCGCCAAAGTATTGAAGATTGTTACGATATAGAAGCAGTTATTAAAACAATAAAGACATGTAAAGATATTCCTGTTGTAACGGATGATAACTATGCAGTGATGAAAGTAGAAAAAATAGGCACACAGTGTGGAGCAGATTTATCTTGTTTTTCAACATTTAAATTACAAGGTCCAGAGGGAATCGGATGTATAGTTGGAAAAAAAGAGTATATTGATTTGTTGGTAAAAGAACATTATTCTGGAGGTTCTCAAACACAGGGGTGGGAAGCTATGGATGTTTTGCACGGTCTAGTATATGCACCAGTATCTTTAGCTATACAAGCACGAACCAATGATGAACTTGTAACTCGTTTAAATAATAAAAACGAATATCACTATGTCAAGTCTGCCTTTTTGGCCAATGCGCAATCTAAGGTTTTGTTAGTAGAATTTAATGAGCCTATCGCAAAACAAGTGTTGGAAGAAGCCGCTAAATTAGGAGCGTTGAGAAATCCGGTCGGTGCTGAATCTAAATATGAAATGTGTCCTTTGTTTTATCGAGTTTCAGGAACTTTCAGAGCGAGTGATCCAACTTTAGAAGATCGTATGATTCGAATTAATCCAAATCGAGCTGGTTCTGAAACAATTCTTCGAATTTTAAATGAAAGTGTGAAGAAGGTGAAGAAATGTTCTTAGACCAAACGATTCATCGAAATAAGCATTTGGTACAAACTTGTTTTCAACTTCATCAAGAACACAAAATTCGTCCAGATACTTATGTGATTGATATAGATCAATTATTAGAAAATGCGGAAAAGATGTTAGAAGTTTCAAGAAAAAATAACATTGATTTATATTTCATGTTGAAACAATTAGGGAGAAATCCATATATCGCAAAAGAATTGGTACGTATAGGATTTAAAGGGGCTGTAGTTGTAGATTTTAAAGAAGCAGCTGTTTTGATGCGACACAATATTCCCATTTGCAATGTTGGACATTTGGTGCAAATGCCCCAATGCATGGTACAAGAACTAATAAATTATGGTTGTGAATATTTTACAATTTTTTCTATAGAAAAAGCTAAGGAGATTAATGAAGCCGCTAAGAATGCAGGAATTATTCAAAAAATACTTTTGAAAGTAGTAGGCCCTCAAGACATGATCTATAGTGGGCAAACTGCAGGCTTCTATGTAGAATCTTTAGAACAAGTGATTAAAGAATTAAAAAAATTAGATCATATCAAAGTTTCAGGCGTCACTTCATTTCCAAGCTTTTTGTTTGATGAAAAAGAAGAAAAAATCATTCCTACTCCCAACTTGAGTACACTTATGAAGGCTTGTTCAATTCTAGAAAGTAAGGGAATTCAAGTAGAGAATGTTAATGCACCTAGTGCTACATGCTCATATAGTTTGGAGCAAATGAAATTCTACAGGGTAAATAGTGCTGAGCCTGGTCATGGTCTAACAGGAACAACACCAATGCATGCAAATGTGGAATGTGTTGAAAAACCTGCTGTATGCTACGTGAGTGAAATATCTCATAATTTTAAAGAAAAAGCATATTGTTATGGTGGAGGACATTATCGTCGTTCACACGTTGCCAATGCGATTGTGGGTAAAAATCTTGAAAATTCACAGCGCTATCAGGTTATTCCTCCAACCGATGAAAGTATAGATTATTATTTTGGTTTGGATAGAGAGGCCAATGTTTCAGATACAGTAATTATGGCTTTTCGGTTCCAAATTTTTGTCACTCGAAGTGATGTTGTTTTGGTAAAGGGAATACAAAAGGGCAATGCAGAAATTATTGGTATATACAATAGCTTAGGAGAAAAAATACATGAGTAAACGATTTGTCGTAATTGTATTAGATGGTTTTGGTATGCAAGCTATGAAAGATGCCAAGGAAACCCGTCCAGGTGATGAAGTAAGTTCAACATTAGGGAGCATACTGCATGATTTTCCAGATTTAAAATTACCGAATTTGGAAAGATTAGGATTGATGAATGCTTTTGGTAAAGAATCAAAGTGTATGAAGTTTTCAAAAGATGCTGTATTTGGAAAAAGTGAGTTAATGCATTTTGGCGCCGATACATTTATGGGACACCAGGAAATTATGGGCAGTTTACCCAAGAAGCCGATTCCACAGTGTTTTAGTAATCACGCAGAAGAAGTGGCAAATCACTTGATAAAACACGGACATAAAGTAGAGTATAAAGGAAACGGAAAATTAAAATACTTATTGGTTGATGACTATTGTACTGTAGCAGATAATATTGATTCTGATTTAGGGATGGCCGTAAATTGTACAGCTCCATTAGATTTTATGTCTTTTGAAAACGAACTAAAAATTGGACGCCTGGTTAGAGAAATAGTTACTACAAATCGTGTCATTGTATTTGGAGGTACAGGCAATACTGTTGAAGATATATTAAAGGCTGAGGAAGTGAGAGAAAACAAATACATCGGATTATTAGCTGCTCGAACAAAGTCTTATGATCAGGGATATCAATGTTTGCATTTAGGCTATGGTGTCGATGCATCGGTGCAAGCGCCCACAATCTTAACCAATGCAGGTTATAGAGTGTCTCTTTTTGGCAAAGTTGCGGATATCGTTCACAATGAGGGAGGAAAATCTGTTTCGTGGGTAGATACGGCAGAAGTATTAGATTTGACAATTCAAGAAATAGAATCCATGAAGGAAGGTTTTATTTGTACGAATGTTCAAGAAACTGATTTGGCTGGGCATAGTCAAGATTCTAAAAGATATAAAGAACTATTGGAAATTGCTGATGGAAAGATTGGAAAAATCTGTAGTTTGTTAGGAAAAGAAGATATTCTTGTGGTTATGGCTGATCATGGAAATGATCCTAATATTGGTCATAATAAACATACACGAGAAAATGTACCGTTGCTTGTACAGGCTGGAGATGCTCACTGTATCAATCTTGGCTTAAGAAAAACGTTATCGGATGTAGGTGCAACGGTCTGTGATTATTTTGGTGTAAATACGCCACAAAATGGTACATCTTTTTTAGAAGAGATAAAGTAAATATTTTCAGTTTATAAAAAATAGAGAGACTTTCATACGATATGAAAATAAGCTTTTTTTGAGGGATATTCTAACGATAAGTGTCCATTTTGAACTGATAGATCATTTCGGAAGTTAGGCTTCCATCTAAGTTTTCTTTTCCGTACCGAAGTTCATCTCGGGAGATCCAATAGGCACATTTCAATTCATTGGTGTCTAGACGGATCTCTTTTTCACTGTCTAATTCGCAATAAAAACCAGCTAATACATCACTGACGATACCCCAGGGTTGAGATTTATAATAGCGTATGTTTTTTACTTTTAAGCCCACTTCTTCATATACTTCTCTGGCTACAGTTTCTTCTAGGGTTTCACCAATTTCCACAAATCCGGCTAATAAGACTTGTTTTTTCATATGGGGATATTGCGCCAATAAAATTTGATCTTTATGTGTTACGGCAATGATCACAGCTGGGAAAATCCTAGGATATTCAATAACACCGCAGTTGGGGCAGACTAGTGATCTTTCCGTAGTTCCGGGTTGCAGCTTTGTTTGGCAACGACCACAATAGATACGGTTTCTATACCAGTCGTACAGATGAAATCCGGTCGCATAGGCAAAACCAAAATAATCTGGCTGTGATTTCGTCACAGGTCTTAATGGCTGATAGGTAAAACCATTCTGTTCGGGGACATCACCCACTAAAAAATAAGGATGATCATCAATGGAAAATAAATAAATCGCATTCTCTGTATCTATTGACAGATCTTGAAAAGTAGGGCACTGTATGAAATCTTCTTTACTTTTTGTCAGTGCCGTTTTGCCTTGAAACGATAGAACAAAGTCTTTGAGAGTGGGTTTGATTTGTTGAAATGAATTGTCAAATGTGTGGGGTGCGATATCTTGTATCATGTGAAATCTCCTTTTGAAAAAGGCTTGGAAATCCAAGCCTATTTTGGTAGTTTAAATGAACTTTTTAAAGATACGATACGGTTGAATACCAAACGATCATCTGTTGTATCTTTTTCATCAACACAGAAATAACCATTCCGTACAAACTGGAACTTATCCTGTTTCTTGGCATCTTTGGCAAATGGTTCGATGTAACAATGCTCTACAACCTGTAAAGAATTAGGGTTTAAGTTTAAAGAACCATCTTCATTGTATACGCCCTTTTCTTCATCTACCAGATTTTCATAGAGTCTGGCGGTTGCTTCGATGCAGTGATGAACAGGTACCCAGTGAATCGTACCTTTAACTTTACGTCCGGTAAAGCCGGAACCTACCTTTGTTTCCGGATCATAAGTCGCATGAACTACAGTGACATTTCCATTTTCATCTTTTTCAAAGCCTGTGCATTTGACGAAGTAAGCGTTCATCAAACGTACTTCATTACCGACAAACAGACGGAAATATTTCTTTGGCGGTTCTTCCATAAAGTCTTCGCGTTCAATCCAGAGCTCTCTTTCAAAAGGAAGTTGTTTCTTGCCGGCTTCCGGGTTATCCATATTGATGCTTCCTTCTACCAGCTCGTATTCACCTTCCGGGTAATTGTCAATCACTAGTTTTATGGGATCTAAAACAGCCATGATTCGTGGTGCCTTTGGCTTTAAGTCTTCACGCAGGCAATGCTCTAGATACTGATAGTCAACGGATGAATTTGCTTTGGTTACACCGACCAGATTCATAAAGGTTTGAATGGATTCCGGTGTAAAGCCGCGGCGACGCAAGGCAGCGATTGTGACTAAACGAGGATCGTCCCAGCCATCGACAATGCCTTCATCGACTAAACGTTTGATATAGCGCTTTCCGGTGATAACATTGGTTAAATACATTTTCGCAAACTCGATCTGTTTTGGTGGCTGTGGATACTCCAGTTCACGAACGACCCAGTCATACAAAGGGCGATGATCTTCAAATTCTAAAGTACAAATGGAATGGGTTACACCCTCGATCGCATCTTCAATCGGATGGGCAAAGTCATACATCGGATAGATGATCCATTCATCACCGGTGTTATGATGGGTTTGACGCGAAATACGGTAAATCACCGGGTCGCGCATGTTGATATTCGGACTGGCCATATCGATTTTAGCTCGAAGCACTTTGGATCCATCTTCAAATTCACCGTTTTTCATTCCTTCAAACAGACGTAAGTTTTCTTCGATACTGCGGTTTCGATAAGGAGAATCTTTACCAGGTTCTGTTAATGTACCGCGATAAGCACGAATTTCTTCTGCGCTTAAATCACAAACATAAGCTTTTCCTTTTTTGATTAGTTTAATGGCCGCTTCATACATTTGTGGATAATAGTTGCTGGCAAACTTAACTTCGCCATCATAATGGCAGCCTAGCCATTCCACATCTTTGATGATGGAATCCACAAATTCAACTTTTTCTTTTGTAGGGTTGGTATCATCAAATCGCAGATTAAATTTTCCACCATATTCTTTGGCCAATCCATAGTTTAATAAAATACTCTTGGCGTGGCCTACATGTAAATAACCATTGGGTTCCGGTGGAAAACGAGTGACAACACCGGTATAAGTTCCGTTTTTTAAATCTTCATCTATGATACGTTCAATAAAATTTTTACCTTCATTTGTTTCCATTGTTGAACATCCTTTCACATTCTTTCCAAGTATATCATATCAAAGGCAGTTTTGGGCAGATTGTCTTTCTTTTAATAGCACAAAAAGTTCTTTCCAAAGCTGTACATACTCCCCATTTTTCAATGTGCCGTTGGCCGTTAATAGATCAAAGGTGTCGCCATGCCAATGATAATGATCTTCACTGGCACTAAATCCGTTGCGATAATAAAACTGTTTTCGTGAAATTCTTTGATCTAAATTATCGCAGGGTACACTGTCTGATTCGACGTCGATCACAATGACAGAATTTTTTCGATTTTCTTTGATCCAGTCCAAGATTTTAGAACCGATTCCTTGTCCACGGCAACTTTCTTCGGTAGCCAGATAGCGAACCTGGCAAATTTGTTTATAATCCAGTATATCTAAAAGTCCGACAAATTCATTCGCATGGGGATCTTTATACACGCCATAGAAGTGACTGCCGGGTAAAATATCCAATTCATAAAAGGGAATTCTTTCTTTTTCAGGGAAAGCTTTTTGATAAAGAGCACGAAGTCGCGAATCGGTGTTTTTTGTTTCTATAAAATATAGCTTCATGGGCTTATTTTACCATGTTTGATAGGGGAGTTCAAAGCACATGAATTGCATGTCAAACTGCGAAAACCTATAATCAAGTCAAAGAAGGTTTCGATATGTCAAAATTATTAACACCGGTACAGATTGCCGGGTTGTCCTTAAAGAATAGAGTTGTCATGCCACCCATGTGCATGTATGAAGTAAAGAATAAAGATGGAAAGGTCACGGATTTTCATTTGGCACACTATGGAGCCAGAGCAATCGGACAAGTGGGATTAATCATAGTAGAAGCTACGGCTGTACAGCCGGATGGACGTTTGACCGATCAAGACCTAGGTATCTGGAGTGACGATCATATACCAGGATTAAAGCGATTGGTGGATGCGGTGCATGCCTTAGGATCACAAATTGGTATTCAGCTGGGCCATGGTGGCCGCAAGGCTCAGGATGCCAAAGTGAAGTTGGCGCCAAGTGCTATTGCGTATAATGAAGAGTACGGCATGCCGGAAGCTATGATGTTAACGGATATTAAAACAACACAGCAGGCTTTTGTGCAGGCGGCTGCTCGGGCTAAACAGGCTGGATTCGATATGATCGAGTTGCATGGTGCGCATGGTTATTTGATCAATGAATTTTTGGAGCCGCTCACTAATCAAAGAGAAGATGAATATGGGGGTTCTTTAGAAAACCGTTATCGATTCATAAAAGAAATACTTCCCGACGTAAAAGAAGCTTTTGGCGGTCCAGTATGGATGCGTTTGTCTTTGACTGCCTATGATCAAACCAGCCAGCAAAACACGATAGAAGAGTATCAGCAGATCGGAAAATGGCTGGAAGAAGATGGGATCGACTGTATTGATGTATCCACCGGTGGTTTGTTAGATACGACACCAAATATTCCGATTTTTGCGGGCTATCAAGTGGCTTATACACAAAAAATGAAAGAAGCAGTCTCCATTCCGGTAACAGCAGTAGGACTGATTCATGAGCCGGCTTTGGCAGAATATCTTCTACAAAGTGATCAGGCTGATTTGATAGAAGTCGGTCGCGCTCTGATCCGAAATAGTAATTGGGTCGTAGATGCGGCAAAGATTCTTCATGATAAAAACTTTGTAATCTATAACAACTCATATCAAAGAGGGCAGTTGGATTAATTACTTATTCTAGAAAACATAAGACCTTGCTGATTTTTTTAGGATGAACAAGGTCTTTTTATAGGTTCGAAATTTTTTTGAATTTTCAATTCATAGTGTACATATAGGAAATATGTTAAAATAAAACCGGACAGATCAGCACAGGTAGTCCTGGTCGCTTAGGCCGGGGAAGCGTTAAGCCTCGTTAACATATATGGCCTGTTTTAATGGCCTATAAGGAGGTGTGCGCTATGACACCATTTGAAACATTGTATCTAATGTTAATGATGCTTCATATTGTTGTGATACTTCTGATTGAAATCAATCGTAGTAAATGACATATAAAAAACTACCTGTCTGGGTGTAATTAGGTAGTTTTTTATAGACTCTTAATAAATCCAGGACTCATGTTGACCTGTCTTTTTACATGTTTATTATAACACATTGCTTAATACATACAAGCAAAATATGTATTAGTGAAATGGCTAGATGGAACTAGATTTGTTTTGCTTAAGGATAAAGTATAAAAAATGTGAAAAACTAGGTCAAATCTGCTTTAGGTAAAGGGTATTCATTGAATTTTGCGTTCAATGACAAAGTTAAAATAATCATTTATAATCATGGCAAATGGAGGTCATGATGATGGAAAAGAAAATGTTAGTGACACAGGCTTTAGATCAACGAGATCTTTTGGTAAAGAAGATTTGTGATAAGATTCGTAAAGCCAGTTTTACAGAAACGAAGAAACATAATGAAGAAAAAGTTATGGAAAGAAGAGTAACACAGAAAGAATTTGAAAAGGAGGCACGTTCTTCTTATCAACAAATCATTGATTTGATTCACTGGTATGATAAAGTTGATCAGGCGATATTGCGTTCCAATGCGGAAACGATAATTGAAACAAGTTATGGAACGATGTCAATTGCGAATGCATTAGCCCTGCGCAGTCGTTTAAGCTGTAGTAATGCCTACGATTCGGATTCTAACTTTGAAGGAAACCTCATGATGAAACTACAAGAGGAACTCAATGAGAAAATACGAGTTATGGAACAGAAAAACAAGGGCTTACAGAATACGGCAGAAACTATGCGCTTGAGCATTTTGGGAAAAGATACAAAGACAAAAGATGAAACGCCTTTAAAAGTTGTTGATGTCTATGTACAGGAAAATACAACGGAATTGATTGATCCGTTAAATGTGCGCAAAAAGATTGACGAACTGAATGAGAGAAGAGAAACAATCTTAAATGAACTGGATACAAAGATCAAAGTATCGAATGCGACAACTTTTGTAGAAATCAACTGATAAAGCTTCCTGCTGCATGAAAACCATAAACTTCGTTCTCCCGTACAGGGAATCTTACATTTAGATGATGAACACAATAAATCGATATAGCTCAATTGATAGAGCGTACAGCTGATGACTGTAAGGGTAAAGGTTAGAATCCTTTTATTGATTTTGTTCCTTATGTTATTCGATCTGTATTTTAGACGATATATTCTTTGTGATTTGTTTTGTTTGAAAGTGTATTTGATCAACAATTTTGGATGAATGTTGTGCAGACATACCTATGTTGAAAACCGCGAAAAGGGTTAGGAATAGAACGAACTGTCCACTGGTTTCCTCGCGGCTATGTGGTTGGGATTCCCATTTATCTTGATAAGAATCACCTTGTGGCACGTCTGCAGGGTGATTTCTTTTTTGCGTAAAAAAAGAAGAAGATTACTCTTCTCCTTGTTGTTGAATCATATCTAGTAATGTAATCTTGGAAAAATAGTCTTTAACAAGTTCATCAAACTTTTTCCAAACTGGTAAAGTTGGACAAAACTCTCTTCGCTCACAAGGCATGGCATGTTCTTCCAGACAGGCAACACAGGCTAAACTCCCCTCCGTTGCTTTTAAAACATCATATACACTGATCTGATCTGCCGGACTGGCTAAACGATATCCGCCTTGATAACCACGGTTTGCACACAGAATACCAGAACGATTCAAAACTGGTACGATCTGTTCCAAATATTTCTTTGAGATGTTCTCTCTTTGGGCAACGTCTTTTAAGGATACATATCCATCACCCTGATAACGGTTTAAATCGATTAACATACGCAATGCGTATCTTCCTTTAGTTGAGATCTTCATAACCTATATTTTACACCCCTCTCCCTAAATTTTGAATATCTATAGAGAAAAAGAACAGATTTTTAGTTAAAAAAATCGTTCTGTTCCTTTTCAAATCGTTTTTTGTACTTTCTTACCGTGTGATCAAAGCCAAATAACATGGCACCTTCAAAAATCAGTGCACAGCCGATGATCTGTAAAATGAATGCAACCGACTGTAATGGACGAAGCCATAAGATAACGCCTACGATTAAAGCAAATACCGCAATACCTGCCGTAATCTTCCAGTTGTCAAATCCATAGTCTCGTAAAAGAAAGGCTTTTTGAAGTTGGATGATGGAGTTGATGATCAACAGAATTCCAGCCAGAATTGGCAGAATCGCAATGATGGATTCCGGAGATGCGATCATCAAGATCCCAATCAGAACACTGGGAAGTCCGGCAAACAAAGGGCTGGCGTCAACTGATAGACGTTTTCCGAAATAAGTATATAATAAAGTGCCGCCAATTGCGATCAAGATTACACCAAATATGCGCACCGCAATCATTAAAAAGTCATTATTTAAGATAAAGAGCAGAATTCCGGCTAGAATATAGACCAAGGCCATGATTCTGACTTCTTTAGAGTTGGGATTCATTAAGCGATTCATATTCATTTCCTTTCTTTAAAATGTAGGTATCAAATAAGGCTTGGTTGTATGCATCTGCACCATCTGTGTTACTGGAGCGAAATACAGGTGCATCCATACCATTTTCCTTTAGTTTTTCTACCATGCTTCCTATCATGCACTGGCTTAAAAAACAACCTGTGATCGTACTGACCGGTCCCATAGTTATGTTTTCGTCAATGGCTACGCCGGCATCTCCTAACGGAGCTTGGTTATCTAAAACGATATCGGCCAGCTCAAACAAGCGTTTTTTACTTTTATGTCGGCTTTCTGTGTTTTGAGAGTGTTTCAGCGAGGTAATCGCAATGATCTTTACGCCTTTTTTACGCAGTCGCAAAACATATTCGATTACTAAGGCATTTCTTCCGGAGTTACTGGTTACGATTACGACATCGCCGTATCGTACATCATATAAGTGCTCCAACACATTGGCATATGCAGCCATACGCTCGATTTGCGTGCTTTTTGTCGGATGTGTCGCAAGACTCAGTTCGATTTCATCAATCGGATAGATCTTGGCATAACCACCGGCACGCGCATAAAGGTCTTGTCCGATCATATGGGAATGACCTGTGCCAAAAGTATAAATTGTATGGTTGTTACATTGTGTCTGATAAAGAAGATCGGCTGCTTCTTGAATGTGCTCTTTATTGGATTGATACACATTTCGCAGCGTTTGTTCTAAAAATTCATAATATCGTTTGGCAAAATCCATACAGAGTACCTCGGTTTTCTTTATTGTATCATTTTCTTGCGGATATGGAAATCTGTTCAAACAAATTGTCTATAAGAAGTCTTCGTTATATACTTTACCTGAGGTGATTACGATGAAAGTATGTGTTGTCATGGATAATGGTTTTGAAGAATTAGAAGCCATGGGTCCTATTGCGTTATTGCGCAGAGCCGGAATCGATGTCGATCTGGTTTGTATAGAAGGTAATGAAGTAACAGGTCGTTTTGGAGTTACGTATTCTCCGGCGATCCCATTTGATTCTTATGATTTTGATCAGGCAGATTGTCTGGTGTTACCAGGTGGTCCACATTGGCAAAAGATAGAAAAAAATGAGAAGGTGTGTGAACAGTTAAAAACTTTTGCGGCATACAAGGTTTTGGCAGCTATCTGTGCCGCACCGACGATTTTGGGAAAACTGGGCCTTTTAGAAGGAAAGAATTATACTTGTTTTCAGAGTATGAATGAAGATTTTGGGGGAACGTATCAATATGCTTATACGGTAACAGATGGCAATCTGATTACTGGAATCTCGGCAGCCGCCAGCATTGAATTTGCGTTTGCGATTATTGAAAAACTGTTGGGACAGGAAAAAACAAAGGAAGTAAAGCAGTCAATTTATTATGATGCCGTTCACTGAATATTTTAAACAAGGTTGTAAGCCGAACCAGACCGGTTCGATTGGCTTGGAAGTGGAACATTTTTTGATTTCGCGCAACGATGGCCGTCCTATGCCTTATGATGGAGAAAATGGTATTGGACAATTGTTAGAATTTTTGCGAAAAGATTTTCCGCATACTTATTATGAACAAGATTTATTGATTGCACTAGAATCCGAGGATGTGCTGATCACACTGGAGCCGGGCTGCCAGCTTGAAATATCACTACGATGTATGAACAATCTTCAAGAGATGATGGAAATTTATCTGAAGACTGTTTCTTTGATCCTGGCATATATTCATCCAAGAGGATACGATCTGATCTACAGCGGTGGACTTCCTACGATTGGACAGGAAGACGTTGTCCTGATTGATAAAGAGCGCTATCGACTGATGGCTCAATATTTTCAAAATGTATCAACCAGAGGACTGGAGATGATGAAAGCTACGGCTGCCGTCCATGTCAGTGTGGATTATACGGATGAAAACGATTTTATTCGCAAATATCGTATGGCTAATATCCTACATCCACTGTTGGCGTTTTTATCCAGTCATACACCTGTATATGCCGGAAAGAAAAATGAGGATGTCTTGTTGCGAGATTCAATCTGGTCACATACCGATCCTGCACGCTGCGGTATTCTTCCTTCGTTATTTGAAGAAAACTTTGGCTTTGATGCCTATGCTCGATTTTTAGAACAAGTGCCTTTGATCGTTATGAATGATCATGGAAATTTTATTGATGTAAAGGATCAAACCTGTGCCCAGGTGGCAGGAATATATGGATATGGTAAGACGGAGATTGCACATTATCTTTCCATGTTGTTTTTGGATGTGCGTTTAAAACAGTTTATAGAAATTCGCAGTGCCGACAGTATGCCGCCTATTTATACACAAGCTTATTGCGCATTAGTCAAAGGTCTTTTCTACAAACAGGAAAATATTGATACTTATTCTTCTTTGACAAATTCGATAGAAGATATTTTACAGGCGAAAGAAGCATTGCGTAAAGATTGTTATGATTCGATCGTGTATGGAAAGCCAGTTTTCGATTTGTTGAAAGAAATGATTTCTGATGCCAAAAAAGGTTTGACGGAAAAAGAAAAATCCTATCTTCTTCCATTGGAGGAATTGGTTGATACAAAAAGTTTGATACCCAATCTTTCGATAGAAGAAACGTATCAAAAAGCTATCTTGATGCATCCGATGGAATCTAAGGAGAGCGCATTGCGTATAACCGAAGCCATTCAAAAAAGCGAGTTGAACTTGGGTGGAAACATGTACACACGTACACTGCATATCCCAAAGATCTTTACCCAGGAAGATAAACATCGTTTTGAAAAAATCGTAGATACGACATATTCGATTTTTACCAAAGTGATTCAGGCATATAAAACCGATGCGCAGATTCGTAAACTGTTTGGATTTTCGCGTGAATTGGAAGAATTGATCTTGTGTGAACCGGCATATACGAGTCCGATTCCGATCTGTCGGGTGGATATCTTCTATGATGAACAAACCAAAGATTTTCATTTCTGCGAGTTTAATACCGATGGAACATCGGCCATGAACGAAAACAAACGGTTAAATGATTTCCTGCCTTTCAATAATATCTTCCAACATGATCCGGAGGATTATGAAATTCTGGAATTGGTACAAAGCTGGGCCGATGCGTTTATCCAGACGATGAAAGAAGACTCTAAGGTTTGTGAAAAGGCAAGAATCGGAATCTGTGATTTTTTGGAGAATGCGTATTATACAGAACTCTATGTTTTTGAGGATGTATTTCAACAAAAAGGATACGATTGCGAAGTCGTAGATATTCGTGATTTAGACTATAAAGATGGAAAACTGTATTCCCAAAAGACCGGTAAAGTCATCGATGTCATCTATCGAAGAGCGGTTACGCGGGATGTGATGGAGCACTATGAGCAGGTTCAGCCTTTTATTCAGGCATATCTGCATCATGATGTTTGTTGTATCGGAGCCTTTCAGACACAGCTGGTACATCATAAACAAATTACCCAGGTGCTGATGGATCCCGTTATGCAGAAGTATTTTTCGCCGGATGAAGTTTCTTTTATTGAAAAACATTGTCCGATCACATACGATTTGACACAGGATGTCGTAGAGAAGATTCAGGATAAAGATCATTGGATCATCAAGCCGAAAGACTCCTATGCATCCAAAGGCGTATGGGCCGGTATTGATCTTCATCAGGATCAGTGGAATCAGGTCGTATCCCAACATTTAGATGCGAATTATATCGTACAAAAGTACATTACACCATACAAGACAAAGAATATTGATCTGGTTAATTTTGATAAATTTAAGGACTATTCCAATATGAGCGGTCTGTATGTATATAACGGACACTTTGCCGGGGTATATTCACGCTGCAGCGATGGCGGGATCATATCGACCCAATATAATGAAAAAACGATTCCTACATTGTTTCTTCGTTGACAAAGTACAACTCCTTTTTTAAAATATAGGAAATACAAAGAAAAGAAAGAGTACATAAAGAGGAAGGCTTAGAGAACTTCTGGCTGGTGAAAAGAAGAACGGAATCTTTATGGAATACGTCTTGGAGTAGGATGCCGAAATAAGTAGGTGGTTCCGGGTACACCCGTTATAGTGTTAGAGTATGTTGGTACTCGATAAGGAAGAAACTGTGAGGTTTCTTTGAACTAAGGTGGTAACGCGATCGTCCCTTTCGCCCTTATGGTGGAAGGGACTTTTTATATAGGAGGAAACACGATGATCATTGTATTTAAGCAAAATGCGAAGGAAAATGAAGTAAAACGCGTATTAGACAAAGTTGAAAAGCTGGGATTAAAAACTCATATTTCTCAGGGAGAAGAGACTTTGATCGTGGGTTTGGTAGGCGATACAACACGTGTCGATCCAAAACGCATTGAAGTCGAAGAAAGCGTTGAGCGAATCATGAAGGTCAGCGAGCCTTATAAGCTGGCCAATCGCGCCTTTCATCCGGAAGACTCTGTGATCAATGTGGCTGGTATTCCGGTAGGCGGCAAGGCTTTAACTTTGATTGCCGGACCTTGTTCGGTAGAATCTAAAGAGCAAGTATTAGAAGTTGCCAGACGAGTTAAAGCCAGTGGTGCCAATCTGTTAAGAGGCGGCGCTTTTAAACCAAGAACATCGCCATATTCTTTTCAGGGAATGGGATCTACCGCTTTAGATTTATTGGTAGAGGCAAAAGAAGAAACCGGATTGCCAATCGTTACGGAATTGATGTCCGAAAAACATATTGATGAGTTTAATGATAAAGTCGATCTGGTACAGATCGGGGCAAGAAACATGCAGAATTTTGATCTGTTAAAAGAAGTGGGACAACGTATTAAAAAACCGGTTCTTTTAAAACGCGGTTTATCCAATACGTATGAAGAATGGCTGATGTCTGCCGAATATATCATGGCCAACGGAAACCCAAATGTCATCCTGTGTGAAAGAGGCATTCGTACCTTTGAAACATATACACGAAATACCCTGGATCTTCAGGCGATACCGGTCTTAAAACGATTGACCCATTTGCCGGTCATTATTGATCCCAGCCATGCCGGTGGTAAATGGTGGTTAGTAGAACCAATGGCCAAAGCGGCAGTTGTAGCCGGATGTGATGGTTTAATGATAGAGGTGCATAACGATCCGGAAAATGCCCTTTGTGATGGGCCACAGTCTTTAAAACCAGACCGCTATGATAACTTATTAAAAGATATTCGCAAGCTGGAGGCAATACGATAAAAAAAGCAGGCAAAATTTGCCTACTTTAAGAAGAAATGTATCATTTTATCATAGATGCTTTTGTATGGTTGATAGCGCATAGGAAGATCGATCCATGTCTTTTTATCAACCATGCTTTTTTTATGCGAGAAAGTATCAAATCCGACTTTACCATGATAACTTCCCATGCCGCTGTCACCGACACCGCCAAATCCCATCTGTGATGTGGCTAGATGAATAATCGTATCATTGATGCAGCCTCCGCCAAACTGACAGTGCTGTTTGATCTTTTCGATATTTGTCTTGTTTTGCGAGAAAATGTACAGGGCCAAAGGATGCGGATGCGATTCGATCGTATGAATTGCTTCGTTTATGTCATGATACGTCAGTATCGGCAACAATGGACCAAAGATTTCTTCCTGCATGATGGCATCTTTCCAGGTGATCGAATCAAAAACAGTGGGTGCGATCTGAAGCGTAGAATGATTGGTTTGTCCGCCATATACGCACTTTTCTTCATCCATCAAAGAACAAAGACGATGAAAATGTTTCTCATTGATGATTTTTCCATAATGGACATTTTCCAGTGGTTTTAAACCATATTGCCTTTGAATTTCACGGATCAATGCTTGAATCAGATGATCTTTTACTTTTTCATCACATAGAATATAGTCTGGTGCCACACAGGTTTGGCCGCAGTTTAGATATTTTCCAAAGACGATACGCTTGGCGGCCAAATCAATTTTTGCACTGTCATCAACAATACAGGGACTTTTTCCACCTAATTCTAAGGTGACCGGTGTTAAATATCGGCTTGCCTTTTCCATGACAGTATGACCGACATTTTTAGAACCCGTAAAGAAAATATAATCGAACTTCTGCTCCAGTAAAGCCTGGTTTTCTTTTCTTCCACCGGTGATGCAGGTGACATATTCCGGATCAAAGGCAAAGCGAATGATCTTTTCGATGATGGCACTGGTGTGTGGAGAATATGCACTGGGTTTTAAAATGACAGTATTACCGGCGGCAATCGCATCAGCTAACGGATCGATTGTCAACATAAACGGATAATTCCATGGTGACATAATCAGTACGACTCCATAAGGAGAAGGTTTGATAAAACTGCGGGATACATATTGTGATAGTGGGGTACGAACTCTTTTTTCACGGGCAAATTTTCGGGTGTGTCGTATCATATAGGTCAATTCGCTTAACGCAAGACCCACTTCACACATATAGCTTTCCGTATTGCTTTTTCCTAAATCTTTGCGCAAAGCTTCTTCAATTTTATCCTGATTGGCCAAAATGGTATTTTTTAATCGCTGCAAACTTTCAATACGTTTTTCCACCAGTAATGTGGCACCGCTTTGAAAGTAAGCGCGTTGTTTTTGTAGTATGGCTTGAATTTCTTTAGTTTCCATGTCCGTCCTCCATCAATTTTCTATAATACTGTTCCAGCTCTTTGGCATTCATTTCCTTAGGAACCGGATAGAGTGGATTTGCCTCATGGGCTGCCTGTTTGGCAAGCATAGGAATGTCCTCTTCACGAATCTCTTTGAAAGTATCCGGAATCGAGAATACGGATTTTATTTCTTTGATGGCTTGAATAAAGGATTTGGCTCTTACAACTGGATCAGGGTCTCTGCTGGTACCGGAGACGATAGCCAGTTCAGCCAGCTTTTTGGTTGCGTGTTCGCCATAAGCTTCCAGGATCATTGGCAGTATGACGGCATTGGCATATCCGTGGGGCACATTGTATTGTCCACCCAGGGAATGTGCAATCGCATGTACATAACCAACATAAGATTGTGAAAACGCATTACCGGCTAAAAAGGCGGCTTCCAACATATTTTTTCGGGCATCCAGATCATTTCCGTCGTGTACCGCTTTGGCAAGATTCATAAAAATAAGCTCGATAGCTCGTTTGGCATCAGCCCTTGTTTCCTTTGTGGTTGAATTTCCAATATAAGCCTCTATGGCATGGGTTAAGGCATCCATTCCGGTTGTTGCGGTCAAAGAAGGCGGCAGTGTTTTTGTCAAATACGGGTCTAATACGGCATAACGTGGAATCAAAGGAAAGTCATTGATCGGATATTTGTGACGCGTTTTAGAATCTACGATCACAGCCGCCAATGTGGTTTCACTACCGGTACCAGCGGTTGTCGGAATAGCTACCAGTAAAGGAATCCTTTTTAGTACCTTTAAGATACCTTCCATTTTGGCCAAATTCTTTTTAGGCCGGGCAATTCTGGCGCCTACCGCTTTGGCACAGTCAATGGAGGAGCCACCGCCAAAACCAATCAAGGCTTCACAGTGATGATCGATATAAAGCTTACGTGCTTCTTCGACATTGTCGCTGGTAGGATTAGGTACGGTGTCATCATAAACGATACATTCAATATCTTGATTTTTAAGCTCCTGTTCCAAAGGAAAGCTTAATCCAAAAGAGCGAATGCTTTTATCGGTGATCAATAAGACAGTCGAAATCTTCTTTTCATGAAATAAATCCGGTAAAGCAAAGATACTGGAAAGTATTTCCGGTTTTCGATACGGTAAAAACGGTAAAGCTAAATGCAGTACGTTTTGATATATGCGACAGTAGAATTTCTGGATCGGATTCATAAGATCTTCCTTTCTTTGATATTCAAAGTTTCCAAACCACGTTTTATCACGAGCCAAACATCGTGTCAATAAAAAAGATGTCGCAGGACACCTTTTAAGATTCTTCGTTGAGAAGATGAAGTTTTTCAAATGCGTAGAACAGTAATGACATCAACATTCCGGTAATGCAGGCAAGAACCATTCCAGATAAGGAGATACTTCCAATGGTGATGGTTACACCGCTTAAACCTACAACGAAGACAACGCTGGTCAATACCATGTTTACACTCTTTCCATAATCGACTTTATTGTCAACAAGGATGCGAAGACCACTGGTACCAATCATTCCGTACAATAAGAAACTGATACCGCCGATGACCGGGTTGGGAATCGTCTGAATCAATGCGGCCAACGGTCCGATAAAGGAACATATGATGGAAAGAATGGCAGCGCCGGCAATGACTTGAACACTATAGACGCCGGTAATGGCCATAACGCCGATGTTTTCTCCATATGTTGTCGTAGGAACAGAACCAATTAAACCAGAAAGCATACTGGAAAAGTTATCGGCAAACAAGGAACGGTGTAAACCTGGATCTTTGATCAGATCGCGTCCGATGATCTTCCCGGTAACAATCTGATGTCCGATATGTTCACTGGCAATAACCAACAACACCGGAAGCATCATTAAGATCGCATTGATATCAAATTTTGGGAAAGAAAAGTTAGGCAGGGCAAAGAAGTTTGCCTCAACAACAGGTGTAAAGTCGATCATTCCTACACAAACAGCTGTAATATAGCCGGCAACCACGGCGATCAAAATAGGAATAACGCTTAGAAATTTCTTAAAGCAGACACTTCCAATTACGGCAACGCCTAAAGTAACTCCAAAAACCAGAACGTTGTTGAATTGAATGACTTCATCCAATAACCCGGCGGTACTGGCAGCACTGGAAGAAAGTTCCAGACCGATCAATGCGACAACAGGCCCCATGGCTGCGCTTGGCAGCACGACATCGATCCATTTTGTACCAAATTTATAAATGATACCGGCAAGCAAACAACCACAAAAACCAACCACAACAAATCCTCCAAGGGCATACTCATATCCCATGCTGGCAATAATGGCATTCCCCGGTGCGATAAAGGCAAAACTGCTTCCTAGATAAGCCGGTGCTTTTCCTTTCGTGATAAAGATGAATAGTAAAGTACCGATACCATTCATGAATAGAACAACAGCGGGGTTGATTCCAAACATAAATGGAACAAGAACGCTGGCGCCAAACATGGCGAACATATGCTGAATACTTAGTGGCAGCAATAGTTTGCCAGGAACTTTTTCATCAACTTGTATAATTCTTTTGGCCATATATCCTCCTCTTAAAAATTTTCTTTTCCCAATATACCATAAAACAGAAGTGGAATTCTACTGATTTTGTTGTATAATGAATAGGCAAATGCGCCTGTAGCTCAATTGGATAGAGTACTTGATTCCGATTCAAGCGGTTGTAGGTTCGAGCCCTGTCAGGCGCGCCATAAAATAAGGAAGACATTCACTGGGTAGTGGATGTTTTTTTGTATTTTAAAGCAGGTATAATATATTTAGATGTATCAAAACTATGGATAATCATGAAAAAAAGGGGATGGTATAATGCGCAATTTACTGACATTTGATTGTTACGGGACTTTATTGGATACATCGCCTTTATATGATTTTATAGGCAATGTAGCACAAGCTCATGGATTATCCGCTCAAAAGGCTAAATATGTGTTCTCAAGTTATGAAGATCGCCTGATGTATGGGCATGATTTTATGCCTTATGAAAAACTGCTGATAGAAGTTCTTTCGTATTGTGATATGGAAATGAATTCGGATATTTTTGCGAAAAAGTATGATGATGTCATCAAAATTCATAGAGATTTTAAACCATTTCCAGATGTTTTACCCGCATTGCGACAGTTAAAACAAAAAGGATATGATCTGGTAGTCATGTCAAACAGTACTCATGAATTGATGAAGTGGCACATGGAAAAGTTAGAAAATTTATTAGATGACAGTTTAGTGGCAGAGGATACAAAATGTTACAAACCCACTTTATACTTTTTTCAACAGGCCGAAAAGAAGTTTTTGATCAAAGAAAAAAGGCATTGTCATATCGCCAAAGGTTATTGGTGGGATATAGTTCCTGCTAAAAAAATGGGATGGAATAAAATCTGGGTGAATCGAACACGGTTGTTGCAGGGAAGAGAGTCTGAACAACCTTATATCACCGTTTCGGATTTATTGAAACTGCCGCAGTTATCATGATTTATTTTGTGGCTTTTTTTTGTGTTTGTCGAGTCAATGATTTTAAGAAATTCCTCATTGGATTAAAAAACTTTAGGCAAAAATTACATGAATTTTACCTGTTCCTTGTTCAAAATGCGTATACTTAAAATGAAAAGCCCAGTCTTTTAAATAGTAAAACGGAGTCTGCTATGTATAAAACAATTGTTATTGAATATTCGCCAAAAGCTGATGAAATGGCTTTGAAAGTAGAAGAAAAAGCCAACGAGATGTTACAAACTGGTTACAGGCTGATAACGATGTCTGTTACAGGTTCCGCAAAAGCCATTTTGGTGTTTGAAAATAAGGAATAGATGGATAGGTATTCGAAAAGGCTATGAAAAAAGAACAGGTAGAAAAATTTTTTCAAAAATATGAACAGTTTTTTATGCAATCCTTAATAGGAAAACTGAATCCTGATGAGATAACAGAATTGTATGCACCTGAGTTTATAGCTGCATCACCGATGGGTGTTATGACAGGAAAGAATGATATCGATTTTCAAAAAACTTTATCTAATGGATATGAGCAATATCGTAAAATGGGAACGATTGATATGCATGTTTGTAAAATCAAGATATATCCAATTGATGAATATCATGGTGTGGCACATGTATTTTGGAGAGCATCTTATCAGAAATCGGACAAGAGTCGAGTTGATATAGATTTTGAAGTTCATTATCTTATGCAGGAGATAAAGGGAAAACTTAGAGTATTTGGATGGATATCTGGCAATGAACAGGAAGTATTGAAAGAATATGGAATCATTTAAAGAGGGAAAATAACAATGGATATAATCATATATGGTACGCATTATGGGAGCGCTCAAAGATATGCCCAGGAGCTTTCCAAAAGAACAAAGATCGATGCGATTTCTTTTGAAAATGTTCAAGATATAAATATGTACGATAGAATCATTTATATAGGCAGTCTGTATGCAGGTACAGTATTAGGATTGTCCAAGACGTTTAAAAAGATGAAGGATGCCTCCCATACAACAATGATCATTGTTACCATTGGGTTATCGGATCCTTTCGATGATCAGAATGTCAGTGAGATAGACAAGAATATAAGCCATCAAATTTCAAAAGAGATTTTTCAAAGTATAAAAAAGATCTTTCATTTCAGAGGGGCAATGGACTACCGTAAGTTAAGCTTTGGTCACAGAGCAATGATAAAACTCTTATATAGTGCAATAAAAGATAAACCAGAAGACACATTAACGGCAGTCGATAGAGCTATAAAAGAGGCCTATAATAAGAAAGTAGATTTTACAAACTTTCAAGAACTCGAAAAAATAATTCGTGAAATGTAAGAAATAGAGCTTTTTTCTATACTTCTCATACAACGAGAAAAAATCTTGTAACATGTCGTTTCAAAACTCCATCGTAAAGCTTATGGTTTTGTTAGGAGGAAAGATCATGAACCAAAAAAGATTGGTGATTTCTTAAGGAAATTAAGACATGAAAAAGAACTAACACAGATACAATTGGCTGAAATTCTATTTGTATCCAATAAGTCTGTATCAAGATGGGAAAAAGGAAAGAGTTTACCGGATATTGATATTCTTATGGAGTTAGCCCGTTTTTATGATGTGAGTCTTGAAGAATTGTTGGATGGTCAAAGAAATGAAATGGCAAATAATGTGGAAAGTACAGTTTTAAAAGTGGCTGAATTCGAGAATGAAGAAAAGAAGAAAATAAAAAAAATTACGCAGATACTTGTTCTCTTTAGTATGGTACTGATGCTCGTTAGTTATATTTTATCTAACTATCTGAATCAGAATGATATTATTGATTTCATTTATGGATTCTGCAATGGGGTAACTTTTGCCACATTAGCTTTAATTTTGATTGTTACAGGGCGATGGGGATTTAAAATCAGGGAGTTTAAGGAGCGGATGTCCCGAAGAAATTAGAGAAGGTTGCCACTATCAAAAGTATCTTATTCAGAACAAATCAATCTTACAGGGCACTAACAGCCAGGCAGCTCTATTTCAGAGCTTCCTGACTGTTTTTTTATAGATGTTTATAGTTCGACAGAGAAATACCTCCTAACAGGCAGCAGGAGATGAAACTACTATACAGAAATGTAGGAGTAAATTCACTGTTGAAATAAAGAAAGACTAAATTCAACGTTTTCCTCTGAGAGTAGAATTCATTTTCTCACTTCAGCTATAAAATTTTCATTTTTGTTTTTATTTTTTTATGTAAAATATCATGGTATAATCAGTAAGCAATTTATATTCTGTCCTCGTAGCATAACGGATAATGCAATCGCCTCCTAAGAATATGTTAATCACGGGCCAAATGATTTTTTGAAATCTGAAGTCCGGTTCGAATGGAGTTGTGAATTCAGCGGATTTCTAACGCCGGAGAACAAGAACATTTTTAAGCAAATTGCTTTCAAGGGGTAAAAATCCATTAGCAAAATGACCGTTTTTCTAATGGATTTTCCCTCTGAAATATAGATCGTCACCTTGGACGAAGCGTGAAAAACCGCGTAAAATCAAGGAAATTTCATAAATGTCTCTGTAGCTCAGTAGGATAGAGCGTCCGCCTCCTAAGCGGAAGGCCGCTGGTTCGAATCCAGTCAGGGACGCCAGCGCACTATCGCGGAAGATTTTTCACGAAATCTTCCGCGTTTCTTCTAATAAAAAAGAGACTTCATTGACGAAGTGCTAAAAAAACAGGGCTTTTATCTAATGAGGAAAAACACCCTGATAAGGTGATTCCGCTAAAAATGGCGCATGTTTCCGTGTTCACCGGTGTATCTGGGTGTAAATCTGTGATAAATCACCACTATCGCTGCAGAAATCTGAAACACGATACCTGGAACTGCTATGACAGAAGAAAAGACTGGAGGGCAGATTTCTAAAGGCGTTAGAAAATCAGGTGGCGAGATTTTAGATTTCTAAAATCAAGCGCCAAAATTAGAGAAAGCAACTAATCGGAATTTGGAGTGGTAAACTATGAAACTATTTGATTGGGGTGGCAGAGAATAAAGACATACTTCTTTGATTAGGGACTATAAAATTTAAGGAGAACAAGGAAGTATGAACAAAATAATTCTAAGACCAATCAATACTGTTGAAGACAAGAACACATTCGTAAGTGAAATACAAGAAGCCTTTCAAAATTCTTATGTATCAGAGTTTGGAAAATTTGAAAAAACAATTCTTCCTACAGAAGATATAGAAGAATCTTTTAACACGCAAGGCTCTGAAGCCTATATTGCAGAAATTGACGGTGAAAGAGTCGGAGGAACAGTCATCGTTATAGATGATAAAACCGGGTACAATTCACTTCATCTTTTGTACGTAAAAATAGGCGCACAAAATTCGGGAAATGGATTCAGAATATGGAAAGCAATTGAAGAATTACATCCTGAGACAAAAATTTGGGAGACGCATACCCCATATTACGATAAGCGAAACATTCATTTTTATGTAAATCGTTGTGGTTTCAAGATTGTTGAATTTTTTAATCCTAAGCACAAAGACCCACACCAAATAAGTGAAACCGCAGGCAACATTCCAAAAGAGAACAATTTTTTCTTTAGATTTGAAAAAGAAATGAAATAGCAAAATTCCAGTTTGTCGTTCTCCTGAACAACTAAATATAGATATCTTACATAGCCCTGTGGTGACGAAAAATCATCACAGGGCTTTTGTCGTCTCCGGACTTTCCCGGCGGCGGAATAAAACTATGGAGGATATCGTGATGAGAAAAAAAGTGAGACGCAAAACCATTCTGATCGATGGGATCAGATACTATGATGACAAGCCGGACACCTGCCGCAAGTGTTTCTTCTGGAAGAACCGCAAGGTCGGCTGTGTGCTTGGAACGCAGAACTGCTACTACCTGGCTGAGGCAGTAAAGACCGAACAGGAAAAGAAATGTGAGGGCTGCTGTTACGCCAAAGGCCATCCCTGTGTCAGCGCTGTCTGCTACAAGGAACTGGACGCATGGCTCAGAGCAATCCGGGCTAACCGCGCAAAGGAAGAAGGTGCGGCAAATGAGTAAGAAGGATGAGGTCTTTCGAAGATATGAAAAGCTGGTGAAGGCTGCAAAGAAAGAAAATCCCGGGAACGCATCGGATCATAAGCCCGGAAGCTGCGCTCACTGCCTCTACTATCGTCCGGATTTCAAGTATCGCCGGTGCCAGTTCACCAGATGTCCCTACGGTAAGGATAAGGATGTGTTTCGCAAGAAGCCTCTGAAGCGCGATAAATTCTCCTGAAAGCAGGTGGTGACTATGAGTGTTTGATTATTTCTACGGAGCCCAGGCAGAACAGTTTGCCTTCTACCGGGTTCCCAAGGTGCTTTTTACGAATGACTGGTTCAAATATCTGTCTGCTGAGGCGAAAACTTTGTACGGCATCTTATTGGACCGCGTTCCCCTCTCCGCGAAAAACGGATGGATCGATGAACAGGGCTGCGTATATATCATCTGCACGATTGAAGAAATCATGGCGGACTTGAACTGCGGAAACAAAAAAGCGATCCAGCTGCTCTCGGATCTGGAGGAAAAGGTCGGTCTCATTGAGAGGAAGCGTCAGGGTCTGGGAAAACCAAATCTGATCTATGTAAAGAGCTTCATATCGGTGGACAGCCCTGTGGAAAGACATTTCTTGAAATGTCAAAATGACACTTCTGGAAGTGTCGAAATCACATCTCTTGAAGTGTCAAAAGGACACGGAAATAAGACTGATATGATTAATACTGAGTATAGTGATACCGATTCCTTCTATTCCGACAGAAATGTCGGGAAAGGAAACGAAGCGATGCAGATCCGAGCTCAGTACGAGGATTATTTCAGAGAATCTCTCGAGTTGGATTATCTTTCCCGGGATAGGACACTTGATCAGGATGCGCTTCACGCCATGGTCGATCTCATGGTTGATGTATGCTGCTCCACAAGAAAAAGCATTCGTATCAATCGGGAAGATATGCCGATCGAAGTCGTAAAAAGTCGATTTATGAAGCTGGATGCAGAGCATATCAAATATGCACTGATGACGCTGGCAAACAACACAACCCGCGTTAAGGACATGAAGCAGTACATGCTGGCGGTCCTCTACAACGCACCAACTACCATCAGTTCTTACTACCAGAACTGGGTACAGCACGACATGGCCAATGGCTTGATCTAGGAGGTGATCATTATGTCGAGAGCCACAATCATGGCTGTTGTGAATCAGAAAGGCGGAACCGGTAAAACTACCACCTGCGAAAATCTGGTCTGTCTGGAAAACGGCCTTTCCGTTATTACTCCGAAGCCATACAGGGAGCGTGCAAAACGAACAGTCTACCCTCGCAGAGTAAAAAACAGAGATGTCCTTTGTGAGGATATCGATGCTGTTCTGCAGAAGAAGCCGGAGTCCTTTGAAGCATTTCTGCAGGAGCTGCGGGCACAGGATTATGAGATAAAATACGGAAAACACATCTCTGTCAAAGGGAAAAATCAGGTCCGCTTCATCCGCCTGTCCTCTCTGGAGGAAGGCTATACCGAGGCAGATCTGCGAGCTCATTTCCTCGGGCAGCAGGAACACAAACCGAGAGAAAAACGCAACTACCGCACAGATGCCCGCCCCTTTAATCTTGTCATTGATATCCAGAGCAAGCTGCAGAACAAAGGAGCCGGATATCAGCGCTGGGCATCGGTTTATAACCTGAAGCAGATGTCGAAGATGCTTCTGTTTCTGCGAGATCATAAGATTGAAAGCATGGAGCAGCTGGACCAGCTTGTGCAGCAGCAGACTACCAAAAGAGATGCCCTACTCTCCTCTATTCAGCAATCGGAAAAACGATTGGCGGAAATCGGCACTCTGAAAAAGCATATCATCAACTATTCCAAGACGCGGACCACTTATGAGGAGTACCGCAAAGCCGGTTACAGCAAAAAGTTTCTGGAAGCACATCGGGAAGAGATTACGATTCATAAAGCTGCAAAGGCGGCCTTCGATGAATTGGGGGTAAAGAAACTTCCGAAGATAAAGGATCTGAGTGTTGAATATGCTGAGGTGCTTGCAGCAAAAAAACAGACCTATGCCGAATACAGACTGGCGAAAAATGATGTCCAGGAGCTTCTGATTGCCCAGCAGAATATCGCTTCTCTCTACGATGCAGAGCGCAAGGAGGAAGAGCGGAAACGCCGGAAGGATGAGCAAAGCCATTAAGTCTAGCAAATCAAAAGGTCTGGGTAACAGTCATGGTACTGCTACTCAGACCTTGCTTTTTTAGTGTTTCGAAGAAACGCGCAGCCATCACGAAGTGATGATCGATAAGGGCTTGGGAATATCTCAACAAGCAAGTTGTCCCGTTTTGGGATAACGGTGTTTTCGCAGGACTTGGCCAAGAAAACATTGCTTGCAAATTAGTGAGGTGCGTAAAATATTGGGCAACAGGGGATGACAAATAGATTGATTTTCCGCGAGGTTTAGAGTACATTTATTTTATCGAATTATATCATCCTCTCGAATAAGTACGGAGAACTGTATGGGCTATTTATCAATTAGACAAACATCTGAAAAATGGAATCTTTCTGCTAGATGGATTAATGATCTTTGCATTGAAGGGAGAATTCCGTGTGCAATGAAAATTGGTTCGTATTGGGCGATTCCGGAAGAGGCGGAGAAGCCAAAGGATGCAAGAATAAGAAGCGGAAAATACATAAAGGTTCGGGTTTAATCCGGTGCGATATTAGCTAATCTTCGGGCATCGCACCTAACACTTAGGTGAAAAAACAAAAATAAAGAAGTACAATGACCATCCTTAATAAAACATGTGCAGGACTTTATGTGCCTTATAGAGACATTATAGAGAGTACATTCCTGTTGGGGAAGAATCATCTGCTCAAGGAGAAATGTAATTATGGCGAACTTATCAAAAATAAAGCGCGACAATATGATAGCGTTTCTAGAGGAGTTGAAGCAACAACACACCGATGACGCTTCTATTCGTGCGTTCAATGAAATTGAAAACTATCTCAGAGAGAAAAAATATGGTTTGGTTTGGGAAGAACATTCTGAGAAAGTTGACGAACTTTTAGAAGAAAATATCCCTATTCTAACTGCTGACCCTGACCGCCGTTTGTGCATGGATTCAACTCTCCCTTGGAACTTTGTTATCGAGGGTGATAATTTGCAGGCTCTTTATCTCTTGGAGAAGACACACAAGGGCAAGGTGGACTGTATATATATTGATCCACCATATAACAACAGAAATAAGAGTTGGAAATATAATAATGATTTTGTTGATATAAATGATTCCTATATTCACAGTAAGTGGATGTCACTAATGGCCACAAGACTAAGACTTGCCAAAAGACTTCTTAAGCCAGATAATTCTGTTCTGATTGTTACAATAGATGAAAAAGAATATTTGCACCTGGGGTGTATGCTTGAAGAATTGTTTCCTGAGGCAGAGATTGAAATGATTACGAGTGTTATAAGTGCCAAAGGAGTATATCGAGCTGGTCAGTTTTCAAGGGTGGAGGAGTATATATTCTTTGTTCGAGTAAAATCAGATATTCAACAGCAAAGAATGAATATGCTTGACGGTGAAGTAAAAAAAAGCAGCCAGAGATCAATCGAGTGGATTGGATTAAGAAGACGTGAGCCCTCAAGTAAAAGAGGTGCTCGTCCCAATCAATTCTATCCAATATTTGTAAATGAAAAAGATGGGTCGATTATGGAAATTGGAGACGCTATTGCAGATGATGTCGATAGAAATGAGATACCGAAACCGAGCAATTCAATTGCAATATGGCCACTTGATTCTAAAGGGAGAGAAACGTTATGGGGATTAACCCCTGAGGTGCTGCGCAAGAACCACGAAAAGGGTTATGTGAAGATAAAGTGGAATGCCAAGTTGCAAAAGGGAACACCGTACTATTTGCCAGCGGGAACGATACAGGATATTGAAAGTGGAAAGGCAACAGTGCAAGGCTATGAGAATGATGGATCAATAATTGCCTATTACGAAGAAGAAGGAACAGTACCTCCTAAAAGAGTTTGGAATATGAAAAGTCATAACGCTGAAACATATGGAACAAATATATTGTCAGAGTTGCTTCCTGATAGACAATTCCCTTATCCAAAGTCGCTATATGCAGTGTATGACTGTCTCAATTTTGTTGTCGGGCAAAATCCGAATGCAATTGTTTTAGATTTTTTTGCTGGTTCAGGAACTACACTTCACGCACTCTCGTTGTTAAATGCTGTTGATAACGGTCACAGAAAAGGAATCATAGTAACAAATAATGAACATTCGGCAAAAGAAGAATCTCAATTGCGTGCAGAAGGTTTTAAAGAAGGCGACGATAACTGGGAGAAAACAGGAGTTGCCAAGTATATTACTTGGCCGAGAATTGAAGCAGCCATTAGAGGTGTTAGTGCAACAGGCACTCCACTAAATGGAGATTATGGTGCAGCTGCAGAGGTATTTGAGAAGAAAAATACAAAAGGACACAGTGGGTGTTTTGAAAAAAAGAATGTGCAGATTTACCCCCAATTACAAGCTATAAACAAATGCAATGGGTTTAATGAAAATGTCAAATACTTCAAATGCGGTTGGACGCCAAGAAAGCCAGAAGATTATCTATTGAGTAATGTTCTCTGCTTACATATCAGAGAAATGATTGAGTTGCAAAATGCCATTGAAATTGACAATGTGAAGAATGTACTCATTCTGAACAAGACCGAGTTCAAGAACATCATTTTGAACCCCGATATTTATATTCAGATTGAAAATGTCTGGGTTAATCAAAATATTGTCCTAAATTCTGAGGAATTGAAGCTACTGGAAGCGAAGGGCTTCAAGTATATTCCGAGAGAATTCTTCGGACAGGAACTGAGGGAGGTGGCTGAATAATGTTTAACGCAAAATTATACGATTTTCAAACAACGTACGAAGAAAATCTGCTGCATAAGTGTGCTAATCACGAGGAAATGGTTCTTTGTGCTCCGACTGGCTCTGGCAAGACAGTTCTTGTCTGCAAGTTCATTGACGATTATCTGGATGAAAACCCTAATACGGTATTCCTTTGGCTTTGTCCTGGTGCTGGTGGTTTGCATAAGCAGTCCGAAGATAGTTTTGTGGAAACAACCTCTGACATCCCGTATGGTGATGTGTACGGCTTTATCACCGAGCCAGATCCCAGAGGTCGTGTGTTCTTCATTAATTGGGATAAAATCAACAAGAAGTCGAATGTGGTTCTGCGTGAGGGCGAACACAAGGACTTGATGACCAAGGTTCTGTCCTGCCATAACAGCAACATCGATATTTTCATGGTGATTGATGAAGAACACAAATATCGTGATACTGCAAATGAGTACATTGCCAATATCCAGCCTAAACATGTTCTCAGAATCTCTGCTACTCCCATTAGCCAAGGCGACCATGTAGAGACCATCAAGGATGACGAGGTTATCGCCGCTGGACTGATCGCAACGGGTATTGCCATCAATGAGGGCGTTTCCCGTGCCATCCAAGAGAACAACAATCTGGACGATGATATTAGGTTGCTCGACCTTGCCGAAAAGAAACGCAAGGAGATTCAAGCAGAGTATGACAGGTTGGGTCTTCGTATTCGCCCTCTCGTTCTGATTCAGTTCCCAAACGGCAGTGAGGAATGGATTAAAAGAGTAAAGGAAGCCCTTGCAGACATGGGGTATACCGAAAACTCTGGGCTTGTTGCATCTTGGTTTAGCGGCGACCATCCAGATCATCTAGAAGAAATCAAAAAACTGGATGGTCAGTATGCGTTCCTGTTATTCAAACAGGCAATTGCAACGGGTTGGGACTGTCCAAGAGCAAAGATACTGGTCAAACTGCGTGAGGGTGGTACAGAACGATTCAACATCCAGACAGTAGGAAGAATTCGTAGGATGCCGCTCAGAGAGCATTATGACATTGATTTAATTGATAACTGCTATCTTTATACGCTGGATAGCCAATTTACTGAGGGCCTTACTAGCAGTCTGAGTGATAGTTTCTACACCTATCAATATCGCAGAAAGCAGACTGCTCCCAATATTATACTCACCAAAGAGATGCTGAACGGCAGCGACCGGTTTGCAGTAAATCCAGAAGCAGTTGTGAAAGTGGTTCGGGCTGCTATGCTCAAATACTGCGACTTGGACAAGGACGGCAGACTAAGCAGGAATGAAATGGAAACTAGCAAGGGGTATATCTTTGGTACTAAGCTTAAAACAACTGCCATAGAAGGGGTTGCCCGTACTACTCACGATATGATGAAGTTAAATACCATCTTTGGTGGTGAGCATCAAATTAACAACCATGATGACGGCTTTATTATTCGTGATGCCAAGAGAAAAATTGCTCGTGCTATTGGCGTGGATGAAAACATCTCCAACAATGCATTAAGAATCCTTTTCGGTCCAGAAGATACGCAGATGTCACTTCTTTCAGAGGAAGAAAAGGAATTTGAACACGAAAACAAACTGCTGTTGGATATGACACTGAGGGAGTATAACGCTTTCCTCGTCAACAACCGCGATAAACTGATTGAAGTGTTCAGTACTATCAGCGAGACCGAGATAGGTGAGATTAAAGAAACTAATGTGATTGTGTCTGCTTGGGGAATTCCTCCGTATCAGTATTACAGACAGCATAAGAAGATGGCTGCAACAGCCATTATGAGTAAGAATGTGTTTGACAACTACGGCAACAATATTCTGATTGCACCGAACCGAACTGTATCTGAAGTAGAGTTTGAAAGGTGGTGTGAGAACTACGATGCGGTCAAACACATATACAAGAACGGTGATAAGGGTGATGAATATTTCAGCATCATTTATCGCAAGGCGTTCCGCAGGAGCAATTTCTATCCAGACTACATTATCCAGCTTGAAAATGGAGATGTCTGGGTCATTGAGGCCAAAGGCGGCATGACTGCTGACGGTTCTTCCAACAACATTGATGGATATGCAGAGAAGAAATTTGAAGCATTGAAAGCCTATGCTGAAAGGATTGGCGGTTTCAAATGGGGCTTTGTTCGTGCTGTCGGAACCCAGCTGTATATGTCGAATACGGAATGGGTAGAAGATGTGACCAACCGTAATGTATGGAAACCGATCGAAGTTTTCATTCAATAATTTCACAGCAGCTTTTAATACTATTGCGGGAATATTCTCAACGCGTAATTCAGGTGGAGAATTATTGAACTTTAGTATATAAGTCTTGTGAGCCTTTGTAATTGGAGGTGTACACGTGGAGAATAGTACAAAAATTAGGATACTCTATCTATACCAGCATCTGGTCCAACATACAGACGCCGAACATACTTTATCAACCGTTGAGCTGATGAAAATCCTTAAGGAAGACTATTCCGTTAAGGTATCTCGAAATACCATCAGCGATGATCTTGCCATGCTTCACGACTGCGGTCTACATATTGAGCACTATGAGTCTACCCAGAACAAGTACTATTATGACGGCCACATTTATGAACTCCCGGAGCTCAAGGTTTTAGTTGATGCTATCTCTTCTTCCAAGTTCATTACGCAACGAAAGAGCGATGAACTGATAGCGAAGCTTCTTACCTTGACCAATTCACAGAATGCTGCGAAGCTCCGCCGTCATATTTACGTTGCCGGTCGTGCAAAATCGGATAATGAAAACGGATATTACATCGTCGATGCCATCAATGATGCAATCGATACCAAGAGGAAAATCTCCTTCCATTACACAGATTTTGACGTGGCAAAGCAGCGTTACATTGCAAATGATGGCAAACCATACACGGTAAGCCCGTATACATTGATCTGGGACGGCGACTACTATTACATGCGTGGCTTCTGTGACGAGCGCCAGGAAATGCGGAATTTCCGCTTGGATCGCATCGCGGAACAACCGAAGGTCCTTAACCAGATTGCGGTAATGCCTCCGGAAGGCTATACTCCGGCAGACTACAGCAAACATGTATTCCGTATGTATGATACCGATGAGCCAGTACAAGTACAGCTATTATGTCATGTTTCTGTAATGAAATATTTGATTGATAATTTTGGGAAAGAGTTCGAGACGAAGGTAGTCGATGAAGACCACTTTATAGCAAGAGTTAGCGTGTGTACAAGCACGACATTCTATCGGTGGATTTTTGGATTCTGCGACAAAATAAGAATTCTTGCCCCAGAAACCGTGGTTACTGCTTATAGAAGAATGTTGGAGAGTGCCATAGATAAACACGAATAAAGTTTTCAAATTATCTGGATGTGTTTATTAACTACGATGTGTAGCTTTGATTGAATAAAGAAAGGTAAATTATGAAGTTAAAAAAAGAATTTGCTGATTTCTATAGGGAAATCAGGATTGATAAAGAAACGAATGCTTTGAGGGAAAAAAGAGAAATCTTAGAGGAAGACATAAAGTCGAAACTTCCTGATATTCTGAAGGATCACAATATTAGCGTCAGCAGAAGCGATATTCGAATGATTGATCAGGGAAGCTACAAGTATAACACCACAATTAGTGATGACGTTGTAGACAGGGATGTTGCGGTCATGATTCCTTTAGATATTTCTGTGTCTTCTGATCCACGGAAAATAAAGGGGTACATACGAGATGCAATCAATATTCCTGCACGCACTGTATCAATTAAAGAGCCCTGTGTAAGAGCATCGTACTATGAAAATGGGAAAGAATGGTTGCATATTGATCTGCCTTTATATGCACAATATGAGAATTCTGTATATCTTGCGAGGGGCAAAGAATATAGTAGCGATTATTCATGGGAAAGTGCGGATCCTGACGGATTAAATGACTACTTGTGTGGTCAGATAAATGGTAATGCTCAACTTCGGCGAGTTATTTGCTTTATTAAGAAATGGAGAAATGAACAGTATTCTGGTTCGACAAACGATCATGAAGCACCTCCAAGCATAGGGCTGACACTTCTTGCCTGTGAGTGTTTTTCCGCACAATCTACTGATGATGGTGATGATGATTTGCTTTCACTTCAGAAAACGATGAAAGGGATGCTGGATAGATTTACATACACATTTGACGATAAAGGAAATCTTGTAAGGACTATTACGAAAAATCTTCCCGTCACTCCGTATACAGATGTTTTCAAAAAGATGAAAGATAGTAGCAGTACCTATATGACAACATTCTATAATAGGCTTTCTAAAGCGGTTGATAATCTTACGAATGCCGTGAATGTTGAATCTGCACATGATGCCGGTAAATATGTACAGAAAGTGTTGGGCGACGACTTTACAGTTCCGGCCAAGGAGGCAGTTGCTGCCGCAGCACAAAATAGACGAGAACATAGTTTTGGATAATTATATGAGTGTAAGAGATATTCTGGAAACATACGAAGAGATTACTATAGGAGAACAGATTCTTGAAGACATTCTTTTCTTTACTTTATTTAAAAAAACGTTTCTGTTCTTTCCTCCTGATAAAGACAATCCATCATCAAAAGCAAATGTGTATCTTTACAATGATGAATTACTGGATTTCCCACACATAATGCTTCGGGAAGAAAAAATAACCGATGGTACGGGCCTTCCGAATGGAACGTACCGATGGGTATGTCTGTTTGAGCAAGACAGCATAGTAAACACACTTGTTCCTTATGAGGATAAGATTTTCGATTGTATAGACCGGCTGATTGAATTGCTATCAATGAATCCTGTAGAGCGGGAAAGGGAGTTTCAAAAGGAATTCATGTTCTACTGGAATAGTGAAGCAGGTGGTGAGAAGACGTTTGTTGCCTATTTAGGGCAAGAATCTAAGTTTACGGAGATGGATGCCTTTTACGGAACAAAGAAGGTACGCCTTATCGAGCAGGGTATTACTCTTTCTGATATTGACGCCAGAGACAAGTCTGAAAGGAAATGGGTTCACCATATAGAAAACGAGGTTTACTATATTCCGATAACGGATGGCAGAGGGATTCTTCCCCCGCATAAAGGCTTCAAATGGTCTGCATATGAGGTGCAGAACATTGTATATGGTAAAAAAATAGAACACATCAGTGATGATACGTTTGAACAAATGAGAACCATCTCTCCCAAAACACAAAATCTGATTCTTGTCTTTGGAATGAAAACAGCACAATCAAATGTTACGTTTGCCTTAAGAGTAAGATGTAATAATTGTAAAGGGCATACCCTGCTAGAAAAACTACTGTCTGATATTACAACGGTGGAGTCTCTGCCTACAGAGAGAAAAGATTATTTATATTTATGTGAGCAGATAGGGAATGATATCGGATTGCTAAATAAGAGAGTTTTGCTTATTGGCGCAGGATCGTTAGGTAGTTATGTGGCTTTTGAATTGGTAAAGAACGGTGTCCAAAAGTTGAAGATATATGATGACGATAAACTTGTGGAAGAAAACCTGCTGCGTTGGGCATATGGTGGGATTGGCGTCGGATCAAATAAAGCAACACTAATACAGATGTTACTAAATCTGCTCCACCCGGAAATTAGTGTAGAAGCATGCGCAGAAAAACTTGGCGAGAATACTTTGATGGAAGAAATTCCTAATATGGATATGATTATATTCACTATTGGTAATAGTGATGAGCAGTTGAAATTCAATTCCATTTTGAAAAAAGCGAAATGCTTTATACCTGTGATTTATGCTTGGCTTGAAGAAGGCGGTGAACATAGCCATATACTATTTGTGAATTATCAACAGACTGGATGTTTTGAGTGCTTGTATACAGATTCTCAGGGGACGCTTGTTAATAACAGAGCAAGAAAGAATACTGGTGAAGCAATGGAAAACGGAATGATACGCAATGGCTGTGGTGGTACGAGAGCTGCCTATGGAACATCCATTCTTCTTAGGACGACAGCCGCTTTGTTAGATACGATACGAGATATAGAGAAAGAAAAGATTACGGAGAATACGCTTATAGATATATCATCCGACAGGATTGCCGTATCTGACACGGAATTCCCGATGGAGGTATGTGATTGTTGTGGAGATTCAAGCAAATAAGAATTATGTCAAAATGAACCTTCCAAATGGTACGGTGGTTGATGTTCTGAGTCCAGTTCTTGATGAAATCAGGAAATGGCTGCAGGACGACCTTTCAAAACCGGAAAGTGGAGGGTATATAGTAGGTTATCAACATAAAGAAACGGGTAATGTTTCCTTAGAGGCGGTATCGCATCCATATCCTTTCGATGTAAGAAATCGTATAAGGTTTAATATAAGGGATCCAAGACATCAGCTTTTCTTAAGGAAGGCAAGGAGAAATAAGAGCTATTATATGGGAGTGTGGCACACGCATCCACAAAAAATACCCGTTCCGTCAGAAATTGATTGGACAGATTGGCGAGAAACATTAAAAGCTGATCAAACCGGATGCCAATATGTGTTTTTTGCCATCGCAGGAACCGACGAATGGCGTCTTTGGGTTGGTGACTTTAATACGGGATATATTCAGGAAATACTTGAGTGCGAAAAAGGTGCAGATGGTATTTATTTAAGAAAGTAAAAATTACAAGAGGAATTCGTTTTGTGCAACAATTTCTCACAATGAAGCTTTTTGTCCTTTTTGAAGTTGGGATTGGGAGGTGTTATAAGAATGGCTACTAACACAAAAAACAGGCCACATATCCCCAAAAGTGTTCAGACACATTTATGGTTAAGAGCTGGTGGCAGATGCGAATTCCGCGGATGTAATAGAATACTGTATGAAGACCAGGTTACGCAAGACCCCATCAATGAAGCCAATATTGCGCATATTATTAGCTGGACGGAAAGTGGTCCCAGAGGAGATAAGATCCTATCACCGCAACTGGCAACAGATATTACTAATCTTATGCTGACTTGTCCAGAACATAATCATTTGATTGACTCTGGTGAAAATATTGAAAAGTATTCTGTATCTTTTCTTCAGGAAATGAAACGGGAGCATGAGGATTCTATACGGGAACTTACAGGTTTGAGAACACAGATTCCCAAACGTGTGATCGAATTGAAAAGTATGATTCATGGTCAGCGACCTTCTATTACTCCTAAGGAAGAGGCAGATGCTCTGTTTCCATTTTTTCCTCAAAGTGAGAGAATTGTCATTGATGTTTGTGACATTGACGACTTAGAAACTGCAAAATCCTTTATTGACTCAAAAGTAAAGCGGTACATAGTCAACGACGAAGGAAGCGAATTATATGCTGCTTTTATTATGGCACTAATTCCTCTGGGATGCCATTTGGGATATTCTATAGGTAATAAAGTACAGGTACAAACGTATCAACATTTTCGTGATTCTGAAGATTGGAAATGGAGAGACGGTGGAGGTTCGTTCACGGTTGCATACGCCAACATTACGGAACCGAGCGAAAATGTTAATTTGCTAATAAATATTAGCGGTATTATTGATAGAACTCTGATCACCACAGATTATCCAGAGTATTCTATCAGCGCAAATTGTCCTGGCTTCAGCTTTCTCCAATCCTGGCAACAGGTGTTAGATTTTCGCCAAAAGTATAGGAATGTTTTGGATAAAATCAGGCAAGAACATGGAGAGTCGGTCACTATTCATCTCTATCCTGCAACACCCAACCCGATTAATTTTGAAATTGGGAAAGGCATTATGAAGAATCTTGATCCTACAATCATCCTTTATGATAAAACGAGCGGTGGAACTGTATATAGAGAAGTAATGTGCTTGCATAAAAGAATTAGGGAATGATACTTATCATGCTCTTGAAGGCTCTGAATGAAGAGCGAGCCGGCATATTGCCCAGAATTCTGCGCACCTGCGTTCCACTAAACAATTCACCCCTTGCTTCTCGGAGCAAGGGGTATTATAATACAGTCAATGGAACGATTCGTTCCGTTATCGAGAGAAAGGAATTAAAACCATGAGAGCTATGAGCACAGAAACGATGCAAAACATCATTTCCTATGTTGATCAATATTTCTGCGACAAACATACCACTCTCTCTGTAAATGAGATTGCTTTGGGTGTAGGTATTCCTAAAACGACTGCTTTTCGCTACCTGGTCGAAATGGACAACCGTGGAATGATCGAATACGATGGTAAGTCTCGTACCATCCGTACTCCGATGATCAAGAAATTTGCTCCCGATTCTGCCCCCTGTCCTCTCGTTGGATCCATTCCCTGTGGTTCCGCGCAGACAGAGGAAGAAAACATCCGTGAATATGTCAGCCTTCCTGTTTCCCTTTTCGGGAATGGCCGGTACTATATTCTGGAGGCTTCCGGTGATTCCATGGTTGATGCGGGCATCGATAGCGGAGATCTGGTCGTTATCAGGACAGATTGCAATGCTGAGATTGGTGATATCGTTGTTGCCCTTACCGGCTACAGCGAAAGCACGCTGAAGGTTTACGCCGGAATCGACGAAGATACCCAGGAAGCTATTCTTGAGTATCGGAATCAGGCGAAATATCCGGACGAGGAGATCCGCGTGAAGCAGCTGATCGTCCAGGGCGTAGCCAAGCATGTAATCAAAGCATTATAAACGATATTGTTATCACCGGAGGTGAAGTACGAGATTATGAATACATATGACGTGAAATGCCCGGTATGCGGCGTAGTCAATCACAGCCTGTTTCTTGAAGAGACGGGTGGCTGGATGGAATGCGAGCACTGCGGCCATACGGCAAAATACTGCTGGGAACCGCAGATGAAAAAACAGATTCTGGTATTTGTAATCCGAAATCTGCAGGCGCAGGTCGTACCTGCTGATTGCGTACACACATGTAGATAAGAAGGGAGTTAAATAAGTGCCACATGAAAACTTTGGATGGCGCTCGAGAAAGATATACTGCCCCAACTGCCGTCAGTTAGTGATTGGCTATGAAGGTAAAGATGGCATAACTCGAATGACCTGCGACAGATGCGGAACCGTGATGGTCAGCAAATCGATGGGCCGCAGGCATGACCGCATTGACATATACGCCCCACGGGGTCAGGAGCGCATTTAACAATTGAATCAACTTGGCATAACGACGGAATGGTTGAGATGAAACAAGCTGCGTAAATCCATCTCCAGGTCACATGCTGTAATGATCGGTCAGTTAAACCAGACATACATGAGAGGCTGCCGACAAGACGGGATTCCTATATTCATAGGATTCCTGCCTTGCCGGTAGTCTTTTTCTTTTTATCGGCAAGGCTTTCGAAACCCAAACATTATATCGAAAGCCTGACATGCATTAAGGGCTGAGGATACAAATATTGCTCGATCTCTGATTTTCAGAAAAGCAGTATCGGTACCCTTTCTTTAGTGCACCCCTTTTTCGGGGACATGGTCAGGAACGTACTGTGAGCAATGGTATCCTTTGCTCTTCCGTAGCAGGCGGAAAGGAAAACAGTATGTATTTTGACGCAACCGAATTCGCAGCTCGCCTTAGCACTCTTCGCAAGGCACAGGGTATGACCCAGGAGGAAATGGCCGAAGCACTCAATATCAGTTTGGAGCATCTTAGCAAGATGGAGCGCGGTAAGAGAAAGCCGTCTATCGACCTGATCATTGCCATGGCCTGCTACTTCCATGTAAGCACCGACTATTTGCTTATGGGGAAAGATCATGACATGGTGGACAGCCGCACGAAGCTTCTGGATGTGGTGACTCAGCTGACGGAAATTGCAAAAAGCCTGTAACTCTAACAGCAATGCACGAAAAAGCAAGTTCAGAAGCACCAAATTTGCACGAAAAAGTAAGTTCAAGGCATCACTCGAAATAAATCTGCAAATCCGTACAACCAGGGCGGGCAACCCGTACAGCCGGTACCTAAAAACATCCATCCGTATGGACTAAACTTGTACATGTAAGGAGCCAAATGGCTCCTCTACATGGACCTTGAAAGTTACATACCATTCTTCAGGCACAACCCTGTGATGGGGAGCCACATCAGCGGATGAACGCAACGATTGCCATTAGGAGGCGGGAGCGCGAACCGGCCTGTAAGTATCGGATTGCTTCCGATATACAGCATTGATCCATCACAGCACAATGATACTTCTGTACGCAGCTCGGTGAGAATCACGGAGGGGTTAGATTCCCATGGATCTGGTAGCAGCCAGACGCCTGAATGCATTCCCGGCAGGTCAGAGCACCTGCCAGTTCCCAGGGGTGTCGAGGACAAATGTGGGGATAACATATTATTGAGATTAAGCCCTTAGCGGCTTTCTTGGGTGGGAAGCGATATCCCGCCCTTTTACATAGAACCTACATGAGGAGGAGAAAACATGCTTAGAAAAGATTGGAACTATAGACGCGGTGATATCTATCTGGCAGACTTGGGCGAGCATCGCGGCAATATTCAGGGTGGTGTTCGACCGGTCATCAATATCCAGAACAACAGCGGCAATTTCTTTGGACCGACGTTGATCGTCGTGCCGCTTACCACGGAGCTGAAAAAGCTGGGCCAGCCTACACACTGCGTTCTCAAAAAGCAGCGTGGTCTGGATGAAACTTCCATGAGCGAGGCGGAGCAGATCGTCACCATCAACAAAGGTCAGGTAATCAAGTATCTGGGGCGAACGAGCCAAAAGCACATGGAGCGCATTGACGATAGCATCCGCGTAAGCCTTCATCTGGACCCGGACGATACCTTGCCCATTCCGGAGTGCGTAGAGTTTCCCTGATTTTGAATTTGCGGCAAGGATGAAAACGGAAAGAGAGGAATGACATATGGAAGCAATTGAGACTTTTGAATTACCGGCAGAAAATGCAATACCTATCACAGAGAAGCGCTGCTATACCGTTGAGGATCTGCAGATCATCCTCGGCATCAGCCGCGGCACGGTATATAAGCTGTTGGAACAGCAGGAATTTCGCTGGTTTAAGATCGGAACCGCATATCGAATTTCAAAGAAGAGCTTCGATGAGTGGTTGGACAATAAGCTGTAAGCTGTCAAGGATGTCGAGCTGTTCCGCGACATCCTAACAATCCGAACGAATAACCGCTACGATGTAGCCAGGTCTTAAGACCTGGCTATCACTTTATAAGGAGGACCCGATATGGATGAAAAGAAAAGGACTACAATGTCCGTTCCGGAGATGCAGCGGATGTTGGGGCTTGGAAAAACGGATTCTTATTGGCTGGTACATAGGCAGTGCTTTGAAACGATCATTGTCGCAGGTAAGATGCGAGTTGTGATTGACAGATTTGAGCACTGGTATGCAAATCAGATCAAGTACAAGAAGGTGGATGGAACGCCGCCCGGTACGGAGCTCAGAGCATATTCTTACTCGGTTCAGGGCGATTCCGGCCATGCACAGGCACAGATGGTTACGGATCAATATTCCCACATTCTCGACGATGACCGAAAAAACAACGCAGCATTGTTTGAAAAGGCCTTTTACAGCGGGAAGGGTGCAGACAGTATTGAGGCACCGGCTGAAACCGGATCCGAAGCAAAAGCAGCCCTTTCAGATGTGGATCCCGACCTTCTGGCAAAGATACTCAGTAATCCGGAAATGGCAGCGCTGCTGACAACTCTGGCGAAGAGCCTGAATTAAAATAAGGGCCGGATCACCGACCCAACACTTACATAGAGAGTATTGCAAACTCGGATCTCATTCGAACCGGGAATGCAATACTCTCTTTTTTATCATCTTCCCCAGCAAGTACTTTTCAGGGAGACGTGAGATATTCTGTTTAGACTCGCGGTTCGACTGCAGATGGATTTTTGCTCAAAATTGTGCTAAAATTGGCGGTAGATGAAAAATGTTCTTGTTCCCCTTTTTAGAAAAATCCAAAAAACTGCTAAAATGAACCGGTGAACATCTAACGACAACGGTGAACTCGGACGAACATGGAGCGACTCGGAATACGAAAAAAGCCTGACGGATAAAGGCTTTCCTGTACATAGGTGAACACAGATGACAAATGTTCAATGGTTCTCCTAAGCGGTAGATTGATGGTTCGAATCCATTCGAGGACGCCAGAAATTGCCGCTGTTAACCTTCTTTATTGGTTTGCAGCGTTTTTTTATTTGCTTCGTTAATCCTTTTGCCTATTTATGGCTTAAAAAATATAGATTATACAAGAAAAATATCGGATAAAAGAAACTATCCAAACGAAGAGAGGTAACTTCATTACCAACTGAGGAAGAGAAACATTAGATTTCCAATTGTTTTAATACGACTTTTAAAAAAACAAAATGAAAGTTTATAAGATTAGTTAGCCATGCGAAAGGATGATTCGGATTGTAGTGGAATTTCTTCTTTTGTCACAGAATCAATTTGAAATCGGGGTACTTGATATAAATGGTTGATCAGGTACTCTATTTTTTTGTTTGTGCCCTGTACTTCACAAAGTACACTTCCATCCATTTCATTTCGAACCCATCCGGTCAATTTTAATTGAGTGGCAATCTGGTAAACTTCATAGCGAAATCCCACACCTTGCACGATGCCCTCAAAGCGAATTTTATAACGCAGAATGGTTCCATCTGCAAAAGAAGGAAGCTCTTTTCTTTGTGGGGAGTTGAATTGTTTTTGTAGTTTCTTAAAAATGTTCATGAATAGTCCTCTCTTTCAATCGTAACCAATTTCATCAAAAAAAGCCAGTTGTTGTTATTTTACATTCTGTAAGTTATAAACATTTATTTTTCAATTTATAGCTTGATCATTAAGAAAACATAAAGAAAAGTTTTTCATAAAGCCGGTATTTAAAGAATAATATTCATATGTCTATGAATAATGAACAAATTCTTTATAAAATCTTAATTTTACGCAGTCTTTCCTTGATTCATTCAGACAAGACGACTACAATGGATATACTGTTTGATTCGCAAGGAGATAGATATGAAAATTGCAATTGTGGGTGACGGAAAAGTTGGTTTTGCACTGGCTTGTCAGTTGAATCAAGAAGGACATGATGTCACAATCATCGAAAATAAACAGAAGGTATTAGAAGATACAGTCAATCGTTTAGATATTATCGGTGTCTTGGGCAATGGTGCCAGTGTGGATGTTTTGGTGGAAGCCGGTGTAAAAGAGTGTGAATTGTTGATTGCCGTAACAAGCCAGGATGAAATCAATATCATCTGTTGTATGCTGGCAAAGAAGCTGGGAACGAAAAATACGATTGCACGAATTCGAAATCCGGAGTATGTCGCAGGTTTGAATATGATGAAAGAAGATCTGGGCTTGTCGATGCAGATCAATCCGGAAATGGCAGCTGCCTTGGAGATTGTTCGCTCGTTGCGCTTTTCCAGTACGATCAAGGCAACCTCTTTTGCCAAAGGACGAGTGGAGCTAACGGAGATCAAAATTCGTGAAGGAAGTGCTTTGATTGGAAAGAATCTGATGGAAATAAGTTCTCGATACAAATCCAATGTTTTGTTTTGCGTTGTACAAAGAGGTTCACAGATCATCATACCGGATGGGCAAACGATCATTCAGGAAAATGATAAAGTTTCATTGACGGGTTCTATGCGTGAGCTGGAACAATTCTTTAAAGAAATCAAGTTGTTAAAAGATAAAAAGGTTGAAGAAGTCATGATAGTCGGTGGGGGACGAATCAGTTTTTATTTGATACGTCTTTTGCTTCATCTGGGTATTGAAGTCAAAGTGGTGGAAATGAACAAAGATGTCTGTCTGCAGCTGGTCGAAAAATTTCCATCTATTACCGTTATTCATGGCGATGGAACCGATCATGAACTTTTACGATCCGAAAATTTAGAAGACATGGATGGGTTTATTGCACTAACGGATAACGATGAAGAAAATGTCATTATTTCTATGTTTGCTTCCAGTTTAGGTGTGCAAAACGTATTGCCAAAAGTCAATCGTGTATCTCTGGGCTTTTTATTAGAGAAGCTTGGTTTGGAAAATGCAATCACACCTAAAAATATTACCGCTAACCAAATTTGCCAGTATGTTCGCGCTATGCAGAATAGTGTAGGCTCCAATATCGAATCGTTGATCAAAATCGTAGATGATCAAGTGGAAGTGTTGGAATTTAGGGTGCGAAAGAACTGTAAGTTTATCGGAGTTCCTTTAAAAGATCTGACCTTTAAGAAAGAAATGCTGGTGGCTTACATCACACGAAAAGGAAAACCGCAAATTGCACAAGGAGATTCATATGTGGAAATTGGTGATACATTGATTTTAATCAGTAAAATTGCCGGATTGAGGGATATCAACGATGTATTGGCTTAAACGAAAAATGAAGAAAGTCAATTGGCGCTTGATTGCCAATATGAATGGATATGTATTGATCTGTCTTGGCCTGTTGATGGTATTGCCTCTGATTTGTTCATTGTTGTATAAAGAAAAAGTCGTTTATGACTTTTTGATTACTATTGCGATTTGTCTTTTGGTTGGATTTGCTCTATCGCGAATTCGTCTTGATCGTAAAGATTATTTCGCAAGAGATGGTATGATTGCCGTGGGTCTTTGTTGGATCACCGCCAGTTTATTTGGTTGTCTTCCTTATTTTATATCACAGGAGATTCCCAGTTTTGTGGATTGTTTCTTTGAGGCGGTTTCCGGTTTTACTACAACCGGTTCTTCTATCGTACCTTCGGTTGAAGAATTATCAAAAGGAATTCTTTTCTGGCGAAGCTTTACGCACTGGATCGGTGGTATGGGAATCTTGGTATTTATCTTAGCGTTTTTCCCAAAATCGAATGATCGATCGATGCATATTATGCGCGCCGAAGCGCCCGGTCCTGTGATTGGCAAGCTGGTGCCACGCATCCAACAAAGCGCTATGATCTTATATGTGATGTATATGGGACTCACTTTGTTGTGTATTGTTTTTTTATTGGCAGGAGGTATGCCTTTATTTGATACACTTTGTTATACATTTGGAACTGCCGGTACCGGAGGTTTCAGTATTTCTTCTTTAGGTGTAGGTCTTTACAACAGTGTTTATTTCGAAGTTGTTATTACGATTTTCATGTTGTTGTTTGGCGTAAACTTTAACTTGTACTATTTTCTGTTTTTAAAAAACTTCAAACAGATTTTTAAAAATGAAGAATTACGCATGTATGTATTTATAGTTTTCAGCTGTATCATTTTGATCACCTTGAATATATCACATATGTATGGAGGCATTCTGGAAGGCTTACGCTATGCTTCTTTTCAAGTGGCTACGATCATTTCGACAACCGGTTATGCGACGACCGATTTCAACCTCTGGCCTATGTTCTCAAAGGGAATTTTGTTACTGCTGATGGTATTGGGGGCCTGTGCCGGATCGACAGCCGGTGGTATTAAAGTCTCTCGTTTTGTGATTATTTTAAAAAAGATTCGTTTGGATATTCAAAGACTGGTACATCCGCAAAAGGTGGAAGCTATCACCATGGATGGAAAAGTCGTCGATGATAGTGTAGTGTCGCAGATCATGGCTTACTTTGGATGCTTTATGTTGATTTTGTTCGCATGTATTTTTTTAGTTTCTTTAGATAACTTGGATTTTGAGACAACCATCAGTTCGGTCTTTACGTGTATCGGTAATGTTGGGCCAGCCTTTGGTTTGGCAGGGCCGATGGGAAACTTTGCCATGTATTCGGATTTATCCAAATTAGTATTAAGTTTCGCAATGCTGGTAGGACGATTGGAGATTTATCCGGTTCTGATTTTTCTGTTTCCGTTATTTAAATTACCGGATATGTGTCGCCGAAAAAAATTCAATAAAATGGACTAAAAGACGGGGAAACTCGTCTTTTTTGGTATAATGATAGAGCTATATGATTCTGGAGGGGACAAGGATCAAAAGGGGGATATAGGATGGCTGTCTATGTATGCAGTGATATTCACGGCTTGCGTGAAAAATATGATGCTTTATTGGAAAATATCGATTTAGATCAAAATAGCTTGATGATCTTAGGGGATGTGATTGATCGAGGGCCTGATGGATATTTTATATTGAAAGATGTGCTTCAAAGAGAGAATGTGCATCTTTTGATGGGCAATCATGAGTATATGATGTTAGAGCTGTTAGAGGAATATCATGGCAAGATTCCTAACGATATCCATGTATTAAACTGGATTCTAAATGGTGGAGCTCCGACTATGACGGCTTACAATAAGGCCGATCCGCAGGAACAAAGCTTCATCCTAAACTCTCTACAAAAGCTTCCTTTTGCCTATACAGATTTCAAGGTCAATGATCGAACCTTTTATTTATGTCATACAGCACCCGGAAAAGCAAAACGGAAAAATATATTGTATCGAGAGGATGTGATGGATCCTTTACATTTTGTATGGGATCGCATGGATCCTAACGGTCCTTTTTTCCGCAATAAGACTATCATTGCCGGTCATACCATTGTGTTAAACTATCATCCAGACCTGCAAGTGTATTCAGATACCGGTGATTTAAAAACAGCACATTATATCGATATAGATTGTGGTTGTGCCATGCAGGATGAAAAAAGCAAGTTAGCTTGTTTATGCTTAGATACGATGGAAGTTTGTTATTATTAGTTTGTGTCATAAATAATGCCTAAATGTATGCTAGTTTGGAATCAGAGGTGATGGACATGCTTTTAAATATCGATAAAAAGGAAACGGGGAAACAGATCCGACGTATCATGAAAGAAACAGGATATACCTGTAAAGACATTCAAAATTATTTATCTTTAAGCTGTGTACAGACCGTATATCGATGGTTGGATGGAACCAACTTGCCGACATTGGATAATTTGTATGCTTTATCAAAACTGATGGGGAAGCCATTGGATGCTTTTGTGGTGGGAGCGTATGCACCTGATTATCCATCAATCCACATCAAAGAGAAACAGATTCAGTTTTATTACGCATAAGAAAAACCAAGGGTCGCCTTGGTTTTTTAGTGTAAATCTTTGATTTTGATATAGCCGACACTGCTGCGATACGATGCACTGACATCGATTTTCTGATCGGATACTGGTGCTTCACTGGCAATGGTGTACCAATCGTCATCCTGTTTTTCAATGACAAAGCTGGCAATTTCCTGTGCCGGGACGGTGTACAAGATGGAACTTTCTTTTGTATCGGCATATACAGGAATATCATTTTGCACAAATTGCGTTTGGATGGTTATGGTTTTTTGATCCTTTTGATGGCTTCTTGTATCTAACTGATAATAAAAATGAGCTGCTTTTTCACCCCAGTATAGATCACTGGCATATTGTACATTGATACCGCTTGCCTTATTGCCAAACCAGGAGCCATGATAACGGCTGTCATCAGGATTGGCATATCCATTCTGAATGAATCCATAGGCATGTTGATAGATACAGTCTTCTAAGGATTTGTAGGTTGTGGCACTGTCCGGATTTTCATCATAAGCCGCATGACCAAACAGATTATAGTTGGTCAAGGCATATTCACTCTGACCATAACCACTTTCATTTAAAGCCACCGCAAACATCATGGAAGCATTGACTCCAGTCTGATTTTGTACATCGATAAAAGTTGATCCTAAATCATAAAGAACACTTTCATTATCGGCACAGGGATAGGTGGTGGCTGTTTGTGTGATGCCCATTTCTTCTAAATAAGCGTTATAGTTGGCATTTGTCAGTTGTGTAGTCGAACGATGGGGGACATATTGATAGAAATTATAATAGGCATTGTCATTTACGGCATTTTTATGGTCTTGATTTAGAATATCTTCACGCATGACGGAAAGGTCTGTGTAGAAGTAATTGCCATCATACGAATAATACGTAGTATCTTCTTTCATGAAGTCCGGTGCCGGGCCAATTGACAATGGATTCACAACCCCCTGCAACAGATCTGTCGATATTGTATGAATCAAAGAATCATTTTGCACTGTATAGTGCGATAGGTAAAGCGAATCGTCCAATAAGTAAAGCTGTATGTCTTCTACCGAAACCCATCCCTTTGCGCCGCTGATCTGCATTAAAACTTGCGTTCCGTCCATAGAGGTATCTAAATACAAGGCATCGGCACCATAGCTGCCATTGGTATAGCCTTGTTCATCGGTTCCATCTATAGTATATAAAGTATTTTCATTGACGCTTTTCGTATTTAAATTGACGATTCCTTTTGATAACGCAACGACTTTTCCATCCTCTCTTTGGATATAGGCATCTTGCATATCCAGACTGTTCATTTTAAGCTGGGCAAACCAAAAGTGTTTGTATACACCTTCTTCTAACGTTCCATTTTCATTGACAGAAATAACAGTAAAAACACCATTTTCAGTAAGCTTTAATGTTAGAAATCCAAGAGCTATTATAAGTACAAATCCCATAAGGAATAACCGCAGCTTGTGTACTTTTCTTTTTCTTCGTCTTTTGTTTGTATAGGTTCTTCTTTTTCGTGCCATAGTAACAGTGTATCATAAGCATATAAAACTGTCATTTCATGGGGTTCTATGTTACACTGAATGGGTTGAAAGGATGTTGGAAATATGGCAAAAATGGAAGAAAGATTAGATTCGATTGTTGAGCGATATAATGAAATCAATGAAGAAATGATGAAACCGGATGTCGTATCCGATCGAAAGACTATGGCTAAACTGGGCCGTGAACAAAACGAACTGACACCCATTGTAGAAACGTATCAGGAATATAAGCAGGCAGAGAGCGAATATGCAGATGCCAAAGAACTGTCTAAGGAAGAAGATAAAGAGTTAAGAGAACTGGGACAGGCCGAGATCGAAAGACTGGAGCCTTTGATGCAGGAATATTTGGATAAATTAGAATTGTTGTTGGTACCAAAAGATCCCAATGATTCACATAACTGTATCCTTGAAATACGAGGAGCTGCCGGAGGCGATGAAGGAAATATCTTTGCGGGTGATTTATTCCGCATGTATTCAAAATATTGTGAATCCAAAGGTTGGAAGATCGAAGTTATTGAAGCAGAAGACAGTGAAGCCGGAGGATATTCATTGATTTCTTTTAAGGTTAATGGCGATGGTGCTTACGGAACGCTAAAATTCGAATCCGGATCCCATCGTGTACAACGTGTACCAAAGACAGAAGCACAGGGGCGTATCCATACCTCAACAGCTACAGTATTGTGTATGCCGGAAATCGAAGAGGAAGATTTTGATATTGATATGAATGATCTGGAAATCGAAACGATGCGTGCTTCCGGTGCCGGAGGACAGCACATCAATAAGACAGACAGTGCTGTACGTATCATTCATAAGCCGACAGGAATTATCGTAAAATGTCAGGATGGACGTTCGCAACATGAAAACCGTGCCACAGCCTTGATGACGATCCGTGCTCGTGTCTATGAAGAACATCAAAGAGAACTGGATGAGAAAAACGATGCGGAACGTCGTACTAAGATTGGTACCGGAGATCGTGCCGAAAAAATTCGTACCTATAACTATCCGCAAAATCGTGTGACTGATCACCGCATCGGTTATACTGTCAACCAGTTGGATCGTATCATGGATGGTCGTTTGGATGATTTGATGAATGCTTTACAGTTGGCCGATCAACAGGCTAAGCTGGCAGGAGAAAAGAGCTAATGCGTTATCGCGATTATATTCATGAAGGAAAAGAGCGATTGTATAAAGCCGGGCAGGGCGAACAGGCAGCACAACTTTTTATGGTAGAGCTATGCCGACAAAAGGGTATCAACCTCTATATGGACATGGATGAAGAAATCGACGATGAAATTCGTGTTGATTATCTGGAAGGCATTCATGACATGGAAAAAGGGGAACCATTAAGCTATGTACTAGGCTATGAATCCTTTTATGGCTACGATTTTATCGTAAATGAAGATGTTTTGATTCCTCGTCCGGAAACAGAAGAATTGGTTGGTTTAGTGCTGAGTTTATATGATGAACATTTTGGAAACAGAGAACATGTCAATGTGTTTGATGTGGCCACAGGTTCCGGAGCAATAGGAATCACATTAAATCTGGAAGAACCTAAACTTGATGTGATTGCCAGTGATATTTCAGAAAAGGCGGTGCAGGTTGCCTTAAAGAACAATGAAAAACTAGGTACGCATGTGAATTTTATTGTTGGGAATATGTTAGATCCTTTTATTGAAAGAAATCTGCATTGTGATATTTGTGTGTGCAATCCACCCTATATTCCTTCGGATGAAAAAATGGAACATAGCGTTGTCGATTATGAACCACATGTAGCCTTGTTTGGAGGTGAAGATGGTTTAAAGTTTTACCGGGATGTTTTTGAGAAGGCCCATTTTGTATTAAAGGAGAAGGCATTTTTAGCCTTCGAAATGGGATATGATCAAAGAGAAGCTTTAAGTGCTTTAGCTAAAGAGTATTTTCCGCAGGCTAAGATTTGTGTTCACAAAGATATGTCCGGAAAAGACAGAATGTTAACGATTGAAATTGGATTCTAAAACATATTTTACTTGTGTGTATTGGAGCATGTGTTATAATGAACATGTAAAAAGACAGGTCAACAAGAAGTCCTGGATTTTAGATATTCTCTAAAGAAGCTACCTAACTTTCCTAGGGCCAGGTAGCTTTTTTATATATCATTTACTACGATTGATTTCAATCAGAAGTATCACGACAATATGAAGCATCATTAACATTAGATACAATGTTTCAAATGATGTCACAGCGATCACCTCATTTCGGCCGCTAAAAACAGGCCATTTATAGTAACGAGGTTTAACGCTTTCCAAGTCTGGCGACCAGGACTACCTGTGTTGATCTGTCCAAATTTATTTTAATATATATCCTATGTCATCACTATGAACTCGAAATCTCATATTATCACATGGAATTATTTTCGCTAAAATCAGTAAATACATCTAAACTTTTATCTTCTTTTTGTGCAATTTCATCTAATACAAATGTGTCTTTGTCTCGCAAAAAACGCCAATATTCAATAAATTCGCTGGGTTTGGTGGAACCTTCTTTTATCTCTCTTGTCTCCATATCCACTGTATAATCAATCATCTTTCCTTTAATATAAACCCAAAAACTGTCTTTTTCATTTTCTTGAAAGTCGTGGACACTGACGATTTTGTGATCAAGTAATTGAATGTTTTTCAAAACGTTTTCTTCATGTCGAAGATCCATGAAATTTAATTTGATCAGCCATCGATCATATAATGGCGGACTTAAATACTTCTGAAGAGTAGAAAGATCTTTTTTGCTCCAGGCTTTTTGTACGGAATAGTAAGTTTCCTCTATGCGTTGATCTAGTTGATCTTGATTCCAGGATGGATCCAGATCATCGATCTTATTTAATAAGTTTTGCGATTTTCTTTTTTTCTTATAGAGATTTATCGAAAAGAGAATACCGCCTGCTCCGGCAACCAGACAAAATACACCGGTTTGAATGACATTAGCTAAAGGGGAATAGGGGCCGGACGATCTTTGTGAAGTCGATGAATGACCGGAAGAACCGCTTCCGCCTCCACCGCTGCTTCCTCCACCGCCACCTCCTGCACGTGCATATACGGGGGTTGGTAAAATGAAACAAAACAATAATAAAAGGATACACAGATTTCTTTTCTTCATAGGACGACACTTTCTATAGGGATGCATAAGTATTGTTATGTATATTGTACGCAATTTTAGAGAAATGAGGTATTACTTTTGAATGATCGTTGAAAAAGTGTATAATGATTCAGTAAAACAAATTAGGAAGTGATAGTGTGATTAGTAAAAATATGCCTTGCTGGTGTGGATCCGGCAAAAAGTATAAACATTGCCATCAGGAATGGGATGACAATATCAATGTTTTAAAATTACAGGGGAAAATTGTACCTGGTCATGATTTAATTAAAAATGAGGAAGATATCAAGTGGATCAAAAAAGCAGCTAAGATCAATAATGAGATCCTGGATTTGGTTGGTGAAAAGATCCATGCTGGCATGTCCACCGAAGAAATCGATCAAATGGTTTATGATTACACCGTTAGCCATGGAGCGATTCCGGCCTGTTTAGATTATATGGGATTTCCGAAAAGTTGTTGTACATCGGTGAATAACGAAATCTGCCATGGTATTCCGGATAAAAATGTAATTTTAAAAGAAGGCGATATCGTCAATGTAGATTGTACAACGATCGTACATCGTCATTATGCCGATGCCAGCCGTATGTTTTGTATCGGTAAGGTTAGTGATGAGGCTAAACGATTGGTCGATGTGACAAAAGAGTGTTTACAAATCGGTATTGAAGCGGTACGGCCATGGGGCTATTTCGGTGATATCGGTGCTGCTATTCAAGAACATGCTCATAAAAACGGATACAGTGTGGTCACTGATTTCTGCGGTCACGGTGTAGGAAATGCCTTCCATGAGGATCCTTATGTGCATCATGTAGGAATCAAAAATACAGGCATGGTCATAGCACCAGGCATGGTCTTTACGATCGAACCGATGATCAATCAAGGTGTCAGTACATTATATATCGATAAACAAAACGGATGGACGGCTTACACCAGTGATGGAAAGCTTTCTGCACAATGGGAACATACGATTCATGTCACAGAAAAAGGAGTAGAGATTCTAGCTTATTAGAATCTCTTTTTTAGTTTATGTTAACAAAACGGTCGTATATAATTATTGTAAAGGATAGGATTGTTTTCACTTGATATTTATAATACGGATAAGATTATTTAGGAATTTCATAAAGAGGTGATATTTATGTTGTTTGTGGCGGTTGTAATCTTGGCAATTTTAATCTTATTCATTCTTTGGCTGTGGTTATCATCGATCCGTGATGAGATTCGAAAAACAAATCAATTATTGGAAATTTTACTTCAGGAAAGTAAGAAAACGAGTTAATTTTCTTGTTTGTGAAGGAGGAATCTGACATGGTTTTAGAATTTTGGGATGCAGCCTATCCATGAATCTTATTAGGATTATTTGTGGCAATCTCCTGTGTATTTTTGAATGAGAATAAGGATTTATAGTGATGTTTTTTGCTCGGTACTATTTTCAGATGCCGGGCTTTTATAAAGTAGAAAAGTTCACATAGAACTCTTTTGAGAAGATCAAAAATACCTGTTATAATAAAAACTCGACAAGGAGAAAATATGGAACAAACAATTATTGAACAAATCGCAAAGGAACATCACCTGCAGCCGGAACAAATCTATAATACATTGGAATTATTGAAAGAAGGCAGTACCGTTCCTTTTATTGCCCGTTATCGAAAAGAAAGAACAAAAGGACTGGATGAAGAACAAATTCGTGTGATTCAGGAACAGTATGAATATCAAGTGCATCTTTCAAAACGAAAGGAAGAGGTTTTGGAACGTATTGAAACTTTAGGTAAATTGGATGATACGATCAAAAATAGCGTTCTTTCTTGTACCAAACTGGCAGAGGTCGAGGAATTGTATCGTCCTTATAAACAGAAAAAGAAAACAAGAGCCGGCATTGCCATTGAAAATGGAATGCAGCCATTGGCCGATCTGCTTTTACGCTTTCCTCGTTTTTTTGATGAAACTGTCGCAAGTCAATTTTTAAATGAAAAAGTGGTCGATGTAAAGGATGCCATACAACAGGCAAAAGATATCATTGCGGAAAAGATCAGCGAAGATCAAAAGATACGAAATAAGATTTATGACTCAATGGTGCAATATGGAAGAATTCAAACGAGTGCCAAGAAGAATCATAACGATGAAGCGAAAGTATATCGCATGTATTATGATTATTCAGAAAGAGTATCGACCTTGGCAGCACATCGCATTATGGCTATCGATAGAGCGGAAGATCAAAAGGTCATTTCCGTTTCGATTGTATTTAATGAAGAATATATAGAAAACTGGGTATGTAAAAGAGTGATTCGATATCCTTCATCACCAACTGCCGTTTATGTGCAGGAAGCTGTGTTGGATGGCTTAAAGCGTTTGGTCTATCCTTCGATAGAACGTCTGGTGCGCTCGGAACTGACGCAAAAAGCACAGGAAAGCAGTATGGATGTCTTTTCTATGAACCTGGAAAAACTCTTATTACAGCCACCTATGAAGGATAAGATCATCCTGGGATTTGATCCGGCTTTTCGGACGGGATGTAAATTAGCGGTGATCGATGCATCGGGAAAGAAGTTATATGTCGATGTGATCTATCCTCATCAACCGAATGCTCGCATACCGGAGGCAAAGAAAAAATTGGTGCAGCTATGTAAGGACTATCATGTCGATCTGATTGCGATTGGCAATGGTACAGCCAGTCGTGAGAGTGAAGCCTTTGTGGCAGAAGTGATCAAAGAATATGATCTTTCGGTAGCTTATACGATCGTCTCGGAAGCGGGTGCCAGTGTATATAGTGCCAGTAAGCTGGCCATTGAAGAATTTCCGGATTTAAAAGTCGAACAACGAAGTGCCATATCGATTGCGAGAAGATTGTTGGATCCTTTATCAGAATTGATCAAAATCGATCCACAATCGATTGGTGTTGGTCAATACCAGCACGATCTTCCTAAGAAAAGATTAGGGGAACGCCTTTCCTTTGTCGTGGAAAAGGCTGTTAATCTTGTCGGAGTAAATATCAATACCGCCAGTCCGGTGTTATTGACAAATGTATCAGGACTCACAACATCCATGGCTAACAGTATTGTTTCTTACCGTCAGGAGCATGGCAAAATCACATCCAGAGAAGAAATAAAAAAAATCCCTAAAATCGGTGCCAAGTCTTTTGAACAGGCTGCCGGCTTTCTTCGCATTGAAGATGGTATCGAACCACTGGATCGAACGGGCATTCATCCGGAGTCTTATGAGATAACTCGCCAGGTGCTGCAAATTTTAGATTTGCACACAGAGGATATGGGTACAGACAAGGCAAAAAAAGCATTAGAACAAACATCTCTTCAAAAGATACAAGATCAGGTTTTGTGTGATACTTATACTTTAAAGGACATTTTAGATGCGATCAGCACACCTTTACGCGATTATCGCGATCAAAATGATGCACCTTTATTGCGAAAAGATATTTTGACGATGGAAGATCTGCATGTGCATGATGAATTGGAAGGAACTGTACGAAATGTCGTGGATTTTGGAGCGTTTGTTGATATTGGATTGCACGAAGATGGTTTGATTCATATTTCGCAGATGTCTAGAAAAAGGATTCATCACCCTAGTGAGATCGTATCGGTTGGCGATGTGATCAAAGTATGGGTTTATAAAATTGATGAGGAAAAACAAAAGGTACAGTTGACACTAATTCCGTAAATAAATTTATGAAGAAAACCAGAAGATTTCGTGCATCTTCTGGTTTTAAAACTTTATTATTTTTTGTGCTGATTCACAGCTTGTTTCAAAATATATTCGATTTGTGAATTGATGCTTCTTAGATCTTCTTCCGCCCAAATCGCAATATCTTGCCATAAGGAAGCCGGAAGTCGCAGGATGAGTTGTTTTTTCTGCTTTTCTTTGAGTTTTAATGCTTTTTCTTTTTCGAGAATTTCCTGTTCCAATTGCGCTAATCTTTGTTGTCGTTCCTGAAGCTTTTTTTCTTTTTGATCTAAATCCATTAGTAGATCGATCCACTGTTGACGATAGGCTGTGTATCCTTATTGGAACAAAGAACGACTAACAGATTGGAAACCATTTGTGCTTTTCTTTCCTCATCTAAAAGAACGATTTCTTCTTCCCCTAATTTATCGATGGCCATTTTCACCATGCCGACGGCGCCATCTACAATTTTCTGACGTGCGGCAATGATGGCATTGGCTTGTTGCCTTTGCAGCATGGCTGCCGCAATTTCTTCGGAATAAGCTAGATGTGTGATACGAATTTCTTCGATATCCAATCCGGCACAGGCAACACGACGATCTAATTCTTCTTTCATATCATTGGCAATTGCCACAGAACTGCCGCGCAGCGTTCTTTCTGTATTATCTGAATTTTCTTCCTGTTCCAGATCATCATAAGGATACAGTCTTGCGATATTACGAATCGTACTGTCCGCCTGAATGGATAAGAATTCGGCATAATCTTCTACATTAAAGACGGCTTTGGTTGGATCGACTACTTTCCAAATCACAACGGCACCGATGATGATTGGATTTCCCTGAACATCATTGACTTTTTGAACACCGTTATCCAAGGTCATGCTTTTGAGGGAGACTGTCTTTTTCCCTAAAGTCATACCGCTAACTTCAATCGAGTTTTCCTTGATACCTACTTTTTTAGTTTGTGAAGTGATGCGGTTTTGATACACCGGATTGACATAAGAAACAAACGGGTTTACAAAGAAAAAACCTGGTTTCAAGATCGTACCATAATAGTTTCCAAATAAAGTTAAGACTAGTGCTTCATTTGGTTTTACTACTTTTAGACCACATAATATGATCAAAAATACGATAAACAGAATCGCACCGCTAATGATAAAGGTCACACCGAGTCCGACATTGGTTTCTTCAGCAGCCATAATGCAGCCCCATATAAATAAGAAGATGCTTCCAATCATACCGACCAAACCAATGAACAACATTATAAATCCGTTGATGGGATTTATTTCTTTTTGAACAACTTCCTGATGCATAACTTGTCCTCCGTAAATATCTATTTGATATCATTATGATATCATAAAATAATAAAAAGTAAAGGATGATGCATAAAAATAGGACCTATGACCACATTGGTCAGCCCCCAAATCTTGTCTTATAGGGTGATTAGGAGTAAAATGAAAACGAACGGAAAGGAAGTATCAGCATGGAAAAATGGACTCAGGAACAGTATGCAACTCGTTTACAGGAAATGAAACAAGAAGCGCATGATAAAATGTGGTTGTACATTGAAGTCAATGCCAAAGAATTCATGAATGAATGTGAACCAGGTGTAAAAGGTAACACGACTACCTGCTGTAAAGCTATGTTAGATGCGATGTTAGAAGGGGACGGTTTTATCGTTGAACCAAAAGTCAAAACAAAAGTAGCAGGAACATTAACAATCCGCTATTATGTTGACAATCTGCATCCGGGACGTAGAAAATATTCAGAAGTCAATAACTAGTTATAGCATTACAAAAACTCTTTGAAAGAGGAAGAGGGATCTTGAGCACTTATGCTTCGGATCCCTTTATTTTCCGTTTTTCCTTTCCAGATAAATCATGTATAATATAAACAAAGGTGCATCATATGAATAAGAATGTAATTATTACTATCTCTCGACAGTTTGGCTCTAACGGAAGAGAGATAGGAAGACAATTGGCAGAGTATTTAGACATTGGCTATTATAATAAAGAAATCATGGAAGTGATTGCCAATGATTTTGGAATCGATCCAGACTTTTTTCGTGAAGAAAATCGAAATGAACAAGGTTTATTTTCAGTTGCCGGAAGACATAAGTTGTCTGCCATTACAGAACTTTCTGTGAATTCTGAAGTGTATGAAAAAGCTTGTGACCTGATTCAGGGAATATCTCAAAGAGAAAGTGCGGTAATCGTCGGCCGTTGTGCGGATTATATCTTAAAAGATCATCCCAATACGATAAAGCTGTTTATTTATTCGGATTTGGAGACAAGAATCAATTGGAGCATCAGCGAATATAAGGTGCCGGCTCGAAAGGCAAGAAAGTTTGTTCATGATAAAGATGAAAGACGTGCAGGTTTCTATGAATTTTATACGGGTCAAAAATGGGGCGCTAGTTCGAATTATGATATGATGATCAATACTTCCAGTATGAAAACCGATGATATCATAAAGATGTTGTCAGAGCTTTATGATATAAAGACGGGAACAAAAACGCTAAAAGGAGCTTATATTAATCAGTATTTAGCACATAAAAATGTATCTTTTGAAGAAGAAACACAGTAAATGGTACAAAAAAAGATGAGGAATAAAATTTCCCCATCTTTTCTTTTTGTTACATCATGTATGGTGTCGCAAAGTAGATGATAAAGATCACCATCAATACCCAGACTGTCGGATGAATTTGTTTGATTCGCCCGGCAGCACACATTCCAACAGTATAGACGATAAATCCACAGGCAATACCATTGGAGATGGAATACATCAAGACCATCATTAAGATCGTAATGAAGGCACTTGTCGCATAAACCATATCATCCCAGTCGATACCTTTTAGCTGTTGTGCCATCATAACGCCGACAACGATCAAAGCCGGTGCCGTAACCGCGTTTGTGACAGCACTTAAAATAATTGGTGAAATCAAGATCGATAAAAGGAATAAAACACCGGTTGTAACGGCTGTAAGACCGGTTCTTCCGCCTACACCGACTCCGGAACTGGATTCTACGAAGCTGGTCACGGTGCTGGTACCGATGGCAGCTCCAAATACCGTACCGATCGCATCAGCCATCAAGGCTTTTTCGGCATTTTCCAGTTCTCCTTTTTCATTGACCAAACCGATGCGATTTCCAATGGAAATCAAAGTTCCGGCGGTATCAAAGAAGTCCACGAACAAGAAAGAGAAGATGATCACAAAAGCAGCCATCGGATTACTGAAGAGTTCGCCAAACCCGTCCATGAAAGCGCCGGCTCCATGCATAGAAAGATTTAATGTGAAATCTGTTGGTAAAGATGGCATATTGGCAAGTCCCATCATGCCGCCAATGATTCCTAAAATGGCGGTGATGACCATACCGACAAACACGGCTGCCGGCACATTTTTGATCACAAGAGCAATCGTTACCAACAATCCGACAACCGCTAAAAGTACCGCCGGATCCGTCAGATTACCGATACCTACCGCTGTCGAAGAATTTGATACGATAATACCGGCATTTTTTAAACCGACAAACGCAATGAAGAATCCGATACCCGAACCAATCGCAAGCTTTAGCTGGATCGGTATGGCATTGATGATCATTTGACGAATACCGGTCACAGAGATCAATACAAAGATCACACCGGAAACGAATACGGCACATAAGGCAGCCTGCCAGCTGTATCCCATTCCCAAACAAACCGTATAAGAGAATAAAGCGTTTACCCCCATTCCTGCTGCTAACGCAACCGGATAGTTGGCCACAAGTCCCATGACAATACTGGCGAATGCTGCAGATATGGCTGTTGCCATAAATACAGAGCCTTGATCCATACCGGCATCCCCTAAAATAATAGGGTTGACACCAAGGATATAGGCCATTGCCAAAAATGTGGTGAGTCCTGCCAGAATTTCCGTTTTTACGGAAGTCCCTTTTTCCTTGAGCTTAAATAATTTTTCCATTTTCCTCTCCTTTGTCTTTTATGAAACAAAGACGAATCTATTGTAACTTGTAAATTGGATATGAACAAGATATTCGCTATAGAAAATATAGGAAATGACAAACAAAAAGAGCCTTTTCAGGCTTCTTTGTGAATGTCGATAAATTTTTTTAAGTAAAACGAATAGATTTTGGTATCGATCGACGTATTCTCGATTTGTTTCATAGCATTCTGATACGTTTCCAGCTGTTTATGATATCGCTCTACAAATTCTTCATCACTTTCTAAATGATCGGTTTTAAAATCAATGATTACGATCTTGTCTTTTTGCCAAACGACAAGGTCCATAAAGCCATGCACGATGTTTTGATTTTCTTTGATGATATATGGACATTCAAAGCGATGTTTTTCCTGCATATACAAAGCGTATTCTTTATTTTGATTCAGTTCTTGAATCAGCTGCAGATCATAACGAGTTAAATCATAGCCATGTACTTTGGCAAACTGTATCAAATCTTCTTTTTGATATGGATAAGATAACTGTGCAACCATTTCATGAAACAAGGTTCCTCGTTGCGCCGATGTAGAAGGTTTGAGATCAACTTCCGGCCATTGAAGCAATTGCTTGTTTATCGTTGCGGTCGCATTGGAAAAAGATAGAGATTCTTTATCATATGTCGTATGCTCCATTTTTCGTTTAGTGTTTTTCTTTGAAGCTGGTCGATCATAAAGCTTCTGGACTCTTTCAAAGAGAACTTCACTTTTGGTCGAATGATAATACGCATGAAAGAGCCAACTGGTATAGCTTTGTCTTTTCAAGAGTGTTTGTAAAGATAAAGGGGCTTCATAGTTTTTGGCACTGGAAATCGAATCCAGTAAGATCAATTCCTTTTCTGCTCTTGTAGTGGCCACATAGAAAACGCGCATCTCTTCTTCCAGTTCATCCTGCAGTTTTTTGGTACGGATCGCAAGATGGGCTTTACTGGAAAGCTTGATCCTTCCTGTGGTATCGAGTTGTAGAAAGCCTAAGCCCAGTTTTTCATCGACCAGGATCGGTTCGTTAGAAATACGATCTTTCGTTTCATGTTGTGAATAAATATATACGATCGGAAACTGCAAGCCTTTGGAGTGATGCATGGTCTTGATTGACACGACATCGGCTTCCCGTCCGTAAGGGTAGGCTTCCGATAAATTGTCAAAACGACTGGCCTGTATATGTTGCTGCAGAAAGCCCTCCAGGTCCATGGGGTCATTTAACTGACTGGCAAACTGTAAGAATAAATCTAAATTGGTTTTATCCTGTGCACTGGTGTGCGATTCATAAAAATCATGCCAGGCATAGAGCTTGCGAATCAGTAGAGGAACCGGATTGTTCTTCCATTCTCGTATCGTGAAGTAATCTTGCATCAAATTAGTATCTTTTAGCTGAACATATAGAGAGGCTCCTTTTTCTTTTCCAAGGCAGGCTTGTGCCAACTGATCAGGTGTAGTTTGACAAAACGGAGAGAATAAAGTAGCGCATAAGGCGATATCGTTATAAGGATCTAAAATGGCCTGCAGGCAGGAAAGAACGATCTGAATGCTGGGATTCGTATAAAATCCATGATCGATCTCGGCCAGTACAGGAATATCGTAGGCCTCCAATGCTTTTTTGATCTCTTCCTGTGGACCATGGCTTCTGGTCAAAATACAGATATCCTTGAAAGAAGCACCTTGTTCCTTATGTTTTAAGATATCATGAGCTAAGATATCCAGCTTGTTTTCTTTAGCTTTTGTTTTTGCCTCCGGCTTAGAAATATCGAGTTCATCTGCCAGTGCATCCGATTCCGTATATAGAAAGCGAATCGGATATTGTTCTCTTTCACTTTGGGCCTTGGTGCCCGGTTTTGCGACATCTTTTTGATCAAACTGTGCCGGCATTCCCGTTACATTCATGATCTTTTTATAAAAATGATTGTTGAAATCAATGACAGAGGCATTGGAACGATAGTTTTCATCCAACACCAATGTACAGGAAAATTCATCCTGCTTTTCCATATGATGTTTCATGATCTCCGGCTTGGCATGCCGAAAGCCATAAATGCTTTGTTTGATGTCTCCTACACGAAAGACATTGTTTTTACGGGCAAAACAAGACAAAATGCTTTCCTGCAGATCGTTGGTATCCTGAAACTCATCCACCAGGATCATTTTATATTTATTCTGCACTTCTTTGGCGATATCACTTTGACTGAGAAGTTGATAGGCAAAGTGTTCCATATCACCAAAATCCATCACTTCTTTTTCTTTTTTGATCTGGGCATAAAATGTTTGTGTCCTCAGTACCAAGGTACAAAACGTCTTTTTTAATGCCTGCGTTTCCTTGGTTTCTGTTTCATACAGATCCTTATCAAATAATACATCGGTGATCTTCTTTTCAAACTTTTTATAGGCATCATTATCATTTTTTGTATCCACATCATCATATTTGTTTTTAAGGCGTACAGTGTTAGAAAGATAGACCAGAAAAGAACTCTTAAACAGGGCATAGTCTTTTCGATCCAGTTCTTCCAGACATGGGCGCAAGGCTTCTTTTTTGGTGATGAGATCTTTGTCTTCTGTCTTTAAGATCAACTCTTGAAGAATCTGATCCATGGAAAGAGCACATTGTTTGAAGTATTGAAAGAACCAGCTTTCCATTAGGGAAGAAGTTTGTTTTGTCAAAGATTGAATCCACTCTTCCGGTTCAGGCTTGGACCATGCGGTTTGAATCAGAGCTTCCAAACTTCTTTTGATGTCGTCTTCTTTTTTTCCAAAGCTGGAAAAGAAAAGAGAAAGATCAGCCATCTTTTGTACAGGTAAGCTAAAGCAGGCTTGTTGATAGGCTTGATCAAAGGCCTGCTTTTGAATCGTGTCATCAATCGTTCGAGACATTTTATAGCTGATGGGAATTCGATAATAATAATTTTGTACAATGCCAAGACAAAAGCTGTCGATCGTACAGATGCTTGCGGTTTCCAAAAGTGCCAGCTGTTCTTCAATATACGGAGAAGAAGGTGCGTTTTCCAAAGAGATTTTTAAACGACTTTTCATTTCATTGGCCGCATCATTGGTAAACGTCATGGCCAAAATCGAATCAATGGAAATCTTATCCTTTAGCACAAGCTGGCAAAGCCTTTGGACAAGAACACTGGTCTTGCCACTTCCGGCACTGGCAAAAACCAGCACATTTTTATCGCGAATATCGATAGCTTGTTGTTGGGCAAAACTAAAGCGCATGTTCTTCCTCCTGTTCTAATCGATTGGCTTTTTTGACTTCATTGGCTGCGTTTCGGCAAATCTCTTTATACGCACAATAATCACAGGCACCTTTGGCATGATCAGGCTGGATCATACCATTTTTCATGTCTTCCAGTAAGGAAAAGAGGATCGTTTGCCATTGTTTTTTGATCTCATAATATTCCGGTTGCTCCTTTCTTCTGGCAAAATGCTCATGATCACTATAGATGGATAGATCCTGAAACATCAGACCGGTGAATTTCTTGGATTGGGCAGCTTCCTGTGCCTGTTCTTTGACCTCTAACGGTGTAGCTTCCGGTATTTTTTTTCGATAGTTGACCTTATAGGCCAGAGCGGTTTGCGGTGATGTTTTAAGTGAAATATAGTAACAGCCTGCCGGCAAACTGCCACTGGTTGCTTCATAGGCAATAGTATAAGTAATCAGCTGTAGGGCAAGCCCGGCATCAAAATCTTGCAGGGACAAATCTTTATCCGAACTTTTATAATCAAAGATCACAAAAGAGCTTTGCGAGGCATCGATACGATCGATATACCCATATAGAAGAATCGGCGTACCTTGCCAGTCCAGCTGCATTTGCACTTTATACTCCTGATGCGAAGTACGCATATGCCAATCGTGTTCAAAATCATTTAACTGTTCTAAAATCTTTAAAATTTTATCGGTTGTCTCCAATACGTTTCTTTCAAAGAAAGGTGCCTGTTGCGGATATACGTTACGAATAAAAGTAAATTCATTTTGAACGAGTTTTGTGATTGCTTCTGTATCGGCCTTGGTATAGTCTTTTTGGTACGTATTCATCAAAATTTCTAAAATATGATGATAGATGGAGCCCTGTATACGAATATCCATGGTTTCTCGTTTTTCTTTTAAATATAACCCGTAACGAAGAAAGTGTTGTAAAGGACATCGGGCAAAAGATTCTAAGCGAGAAATCGAACCGGTAAAGCGATCCTTCGGAAAGAAAAGCGAGCTTGCCAAAGAAGTGTTTAGGGAAAACTGTGGCTTTTCGTACACAGAGCTTTCTTTGACATCTACAAACTGTGCTTTTTGGCCGATCCACTGTACGAGCTCATGACTTTCCGGATTTTCTTTTCCATCGTATGAAGCTTCCGGGACAAGGATATATAAAGTCTCCGGTAAAGAAAGGCATGTGAAAAGCTGATCACGCTGTTTTTTAAGCCTTGTGGCTAAGGATGGAACTGAAAGATCGGCTAAGTAGGTTTCATCGTAAATACCACTATGCATAGAAAGACCCGGAAAAGAGCGTGCATGGGCATCACTCAGAAAACAAACTTTTCGCAGTGCTGTGATTTCACTGCGCTTTCCGATCAAAACGCCCTGGATCTGAGAAGCCGTTGAAGAATTTGTTTTAGCGTTTAAATATTCACATAAAAACAAGAGATCTTCCTTGGTTTTCAAATAAGGAAGGCACTTTCTTAACACGTCTTGTATTTGATGGAATGCACGAAGATTTTCCACCGTGCAGATATTTTGCGCCTGTATATACTGTAAGACATCTTCTATATCCTGGTTAGTCCAATGACAGAGGGCATCGTGTTCCTCTAGCCATGTCAATGTCGTTTCTATTTGTTTTTGTAGATGTTCAAAGCTGTAACGATCCATAAAAACATTGTCCTGATATAGATCCGGAAGATGCGATTTTCTGGTCGTAAATAAATCCGGGAATTGTCGCAATATGGGCTGTATGCTTTCTTTTGTATCAGGATGCAGGGCATTGATCATCGTGTTAAAGCTTTCGATATCTTGCAAGGCAATCCATCTTAGACAACAAATCAACTGATACTGTAGCGAAGAAGGCGTATCTTCTGTTAAAAAGGTATAAGGAATTTGATAAGCCTCTAACATTTGTGCCAACACCTGCCTTTGGCTTGCCTGTTGACAACAGATAAAAACATCGTCGGCATTGTATTGATCAACGATAGTCTGGGCAATCAAAGTCGCCTGCTTGCGGGCATTGGCTACGGATACATAATGTACATCTGTTTCTGTTGTCTCTTCCAATGTGTGCGCCCCATTTTGGAGTAAGAAGTCGATCCAAAGGCTTTCTTCTTCACTATATTCATACTGCAGGATATAAATGTGTTCTGCATGGAATGGATGCTTTAAAATTTCCGGGATTTGTTTTTCGCGTACATCCAAATCTTCCAGAAGACAAAGGATCTCTTTGAGATCTTTTTCTTTTTGGCTGTTTTCATGCAGTGTATGAAAATCGATGCCATAGGTTTTGGCATAACGCACAAATTGAAGGGTATCGCGGATAAAATCATAACTTTGCCGGCTGGAATAAAACACATTGGACGAAGTACAAGCCTGACATTTTTTCATGGTTTTAAACAATAACACCACTTCATCGACAGTTTGGCCCTGGAAGAATTGTTGTATGAAGGAATGCAGGCTGTACACTTCCAAACCGATCGTATTTCCTTTGGCTTGATGTATAGCTTGGTATAAAGGCAGATGCAGACTGGCCGGTGCAATCAGTATGCCTTGTTCTGGAATTTTCAACATGGTTACATTATATCGTAAAAATGTGCTGTAAGAAAACTGCTCGCAGGATTTAATTTTTTGGTAAAATGATGATATGAATCGAAAAAATAAGATGTATCATTTTTTAAATACAAAGAAAAATGTATTGTATAGCTTATCGATGACGCTTTTGATGTTGTTGGTGGTCAGCGGAATTGGCAGCTTGTTTTATCGAATGGGGTTAGACGATGCGACAATCATATTGTTGTATCTTTTGGGTGTGATGATCCTTGCGATACTGACAAGTCATCGTTTATATTGTGTGATCTTTTCTATTGTCAGCGTGTTGAGCTTTAATTATTTGTTCACCTATCCACAATTTACTTTTCAGGCTTATAATAAGAATCACATTGCCACTTTTTTGATTTTTTTTGCAGCCTCCTTTTTAGCTGGTGCTTTGGCGATTCAGTTAAAGAATCATGCGCGTATGTATTCACAGGATGCCTACAGCGCGCAGGTGTTGTTCAATACCAGTCAACAGCTTTCCAAGGCTAAAGATGCATCACAGGTTTTTTCCTGCACGGCGGTACAGCTTCATAAGCTGATGAATACAGGGATCATCATTTATCCAATACAGGATGCAAACTTGCAGCCCTCAATTACCTATGGGACGATTTCGCAGGATATGTTATATAAAAATGAGAAGAATGTCGTAGATAAGGTGCTGAAAAAGGGAGCCTATGCCGGTTTGATTGCCTCTGAACATGGTGTGTATGCACCGATTCATATGGATGATAGTTATTTTGGGATTGCCGGGATAGAGACTTTAAAGGAGCAGATTGATTCCTTCGAAGAAAATATTTTGTTGTCGATTTTGGGGGAATCGGCCATGGCTTTAAAGAATTTGAAGATTTTAAAAGAAAAAGAGGAAGCGGCCATATTGGCTGAAAATGAGCGCCTGCGTTCCAACTTATTGCGAATGATCTCGCATGATCTTAGAACGCCTTTGACTTCAATCTACGGCAATGCCAGTAATCTTTTAAATCATGAAGTGCTTTTAGATGATTCCGTTCGCCATAATATTTATACGGATATTTATGATGATTCTAAATGGTTGATCGATTTAGTGGAAAATCTTTTGGCTATCACACGCTTGGAAGAAGGTGGTTTGGACCTTCATATTAGTGATGATGTGATCGAAGATGTGATTGATGAAGCGTTGAATCGAATCGACAGACATAAAAAAGAGCATTCGATTGAATTTTTGACCAAGGATGCGATCACGGTAGCAAAGATGGATTCGCGTTTGATCGTACAGGTCCTGGTGAACTTGATCAACAATGCGATCAAATATACACCACCTGGTTCCTGTATTCAAATCGAAACTTGTACCAACGATAAACAAGTGGAGGTAAGGATCAAAGATGATGGACCAGGCATTCCGGATGAAAAGAAAGAAAAGATTTTTGAAATGTTTTATACAGGGGCAGACAAAATTGCGGATTCGAGAAGAAGCTTAGGTCTTGGATTAGCACTTTGTCAAAATGTGATTCAGGCGCATCATGGAACGATCAAAGTGGAAGATAACGTACCACATGGTGCCATATTCACATTTACATTGCCGGCAGGAGGAATACAATGAACAAGATGAAAATATTAGTAGTAGAAGATGATATATCTGTAAAGAATTTGATTGTGACGACCCTTCAGGCGCACGGATATCAGTATTTGAGTGCCAAAGATGGGCAGGAGGCCATCTTAGAAGCTTCCAGTCATAATCCGGATGTGATCTTATTAGATTTGGGATTACCGGATATGGATGGAGTGGAGATTATCAAAAAGGTGCGTTCCTGGTCCAATATGCCGATTATCGTTGTCAGTGCGCGAAGTGAAGACAGCGATAAGATCGAAGCGTTGGATGCCGGGGCTGATGATTATCTGACCAAGCCTTTTTCCGTGGAAGAATTGTTGGCCAGACTTCGTGCCACACAAAGAAGACTTTCTATCTTGCAGAATGCATCACTCAGTGAAGCTTCCAGCTTTACCAATGGAGATCTTCATATCGATTATGCGGCAGGATGTGCCTATTTAAAAGGCGAAGAGCTGCATTTGACGCCAATCGAATATAAACTGCTTTGCCTGTTATCGCGAAATATGGGGAAAGTGTTGACACATAAATACATTACCCAGGCGATCTGGGGAACATGCTGGGAAAGTGATGTGGCCTCTTTACGTGTTTTTATGGCTACCTTGCGTAGAAAGATCGAACCCAAAGGTTCTTCCACACGTTATATTCAAACACATATCGGCGTAGGCTACCGCATGTTGAAGGTAGATGAGGAATCTTAATTCAAAATTAACATAAATTTATAAAACATATAGATTCTCTTAATGATTTCTATGCTACAATAAAACAAAGTAGAGGAAAGCATATGAACCTGAATGGACAATCCAGCAAAAACAAAGGGACAATATTAAATGGAAAGCCACTTTATGGTTATGACAATGCCAAGAAAATACGGTACCAAAGCCATCTGTTTAAGCATCGGACAACCGTTCAAAAATGGCGAAAGGATTCTCGAATGTCTGATAAAAACAAGCTGATCATGGTTTTGGCCATGGTAGTGATGATCTGCATTTTGAGTTTTCTGATCGTGTTCGTATTTGGAAATGGATAGAGAGGAGCTATTATGTTTATATTGATACCGATTTTGATCATTGTTGGCATTTGTATATTTTATACAGTGCGTATTGTGCCGCAGACCGAAGAGTATGTTATTGAATTTTTAGGAAGATACAAGACGACATGGAGTGCAGGTATTCATTTCTTGATTCCATTCTTTGAAAGAGTTGCCTGTAAAGCCACTTCAAAGGAGCAATGTGCGGATTTTGAACCACAGTCCGTTATCACAAAGGATAATGTTTCTATCTATGTAGATACGGTTGTTTATTTCAAAATCTTTGATTCAAAGCTTTTTGCCTATGGAGCAGCCAATCCTTTATTCGCCCTGGAAAATTTAGCGGCTACTACACTGCGTAACTTGATTGGGGATATGACTCTGGATGAGGCTTTGACATCACGTGATACGATCAATGTGAAATTAAAGGATATCCTTGATGAAGCTACTGATCCATGGGGAATTAATGTCAGTCGTGTGGAGTTAAAGAATATCGATCCGCCAACGGAAATCAAAAATGCGATGGAAAAACAAATGAAGGCAGAGCGAGAAAAACGTGAAAAGATCTTACAGGCTGAGGCTTTCCAGGAATCAGAAATTAAAAAAGCCGATGGAGAAGCACAGGCTATGATCAAGCGTGCACAGGCTAAACGTGATGCGGATATTGCGATTGCGCAAGGAAAGGCGAAAGCAATTGAGTTGACCTATAACGCAGAGTCGGAAGGCTTAAAGCGTCTAAAAGAAGCTAATGTGGATGCGCGTGTCGTGCAGTTAAAGTCCTTTGATGCCTTACAAAAAGTGGCCGATGGAAAGGCTACAAAGATTATTGTACCGACATCTGTTGCCGATAGTACGACAAGACAATCCATTTTTGCGGAAATGTTGAAGACACCAATCGAAGAAAATACAACGAAATAAAGACGTCCGAAAGGGCGTTTTTATAGTGAAAAGAAAGAACAAATAGAGTTTGTACTGGCTGACGGTACCGCTGTTGGAATTTCCAATGTGAATTTGACCGCTGGAGCTCACAAATTCTCTGAATTGTCTTTACCACAAGGCTATGAACTGGTTAGAGATGATACCTTTACTGTTGCGAATTCCGCTGACATTATTCCAGTTACTGTCCGGGCTGCGGCTGCTGAAGAAGAAGTTACAACGGCTATCGCCAACGTACAGTTTGTTGATGCAGATGGAAATGCTGTAGGTGGTGGTTATTACACTTTACCTGCCGGTGTACAGAACATATCGATTTTAAGTCAATATGTACCAGAAGGTTACACATTGGCAGAAGCCGGTGATTTCTATGTTGCCCCAGATGGTTTCTATCAGGCAAAGGTAGTCAAAGCCGAAAGTTCTATTATTCATGTAACATTCAAAAGCACAGGCGGAAAAGCATTAGGCGGCGGTGACTATTTCGTAGATGAAGATGGTGATGGAATCGCAAACTATTCGGAACTTCAGTTGCCGGAAGGATATAACTTGACAGAAACCGGAGATTTCTTTGTAGATCCAGATCAAAACTATGAAATCACATTGAAAAAAGAAGTGGAAGGTACAATCATCCATGTTGCATATGTAGATGAAGAAGGAAACAACTTAGGTGGTGGAGACTATTTCGTAGATTTAGACGATGATGGAATCGCTAATTATAGTGAATTAGCTTTGCCGGAAGGCTATGAGTTGATCCAAACAGGTGATTTCTTTGTAGATGCCAACAATCCATATACCATTACATTACATAAGGTTCAGACACATGAAGTTGAACAAGATACAGCTTCATTAGTTGTGAAATATGTAAAAGAAGGTACAAATGAAGTTGTTGGTGAAGACGAAGCTTATACAGCTGATGGTGTCAAAGGAGAAGTACATACTTTCACTGTTGATTTAAAAGCACCTAGAGGTTATGAATTAGTTGATGGTGAAGATTCATTGACATTGGATGTTGAATATGGCCAGAGCGCTGAAGCATTCGTTAAAGTAAAAGCTGTCGAAGATAAAAACGAAGGTAAGAAAGACGAAGAAAAAACAGACGAAAAGAAAGATTCTAAAAAAGAAGACAAAGGTGTTGATACAGGTGTTGCAACTCCATTGGCTGGAATCTTTGGAACGATGAGTGTTGCATTAGGCGGAATGATCGCATTGCTTCGTCGTAAAAACAGAAAATAATTTTTATTCAAAAAATGACTGAAAATTAAAATGAGTATAAAAAGCGTATTTGTTTGATCAGATACGCTTTTTATCATATAGATGTCTTAAAAAAACGATAGTGCATCTTTCTTTACTTTGAATTTTGTGTTCTGTATTCTATACACATGAGTATTCAAATATTTACAGGTCTGATCTGGGGCTATGACAACAAAGAACAGTTTTTAAAAGATATGTCGGATTTTTACAAGGCATGTCATACGCAAGGTGAAGATGGATTCACAAAACGAGCCAATGAATTTGTAGAAAGGATGAAAAAGAAAAAGCGTTATGAGTATTAAGCGATTACAAGCTTTGGCTATGCAGTATGAATCTGAAGAAGCGTTTTTAGAAGCGATGAGCAAAATCTACGATTTAGCCAAAGAAGACAATTTAAACATGCTGACGCTGGTGGATGCGACAAACGGTAAGATCTACGGGAAACAATATGATTAAAGTTTGTTGTTTTTATTGCATGTACACAGGATTGCAGTATAATCTTCTTATAGCAGAGTAAAAATATGTGCGTTAAGTGTTTCAGACACGGGGAGTTGGTCTGGAAACGAAAAGAATTCTTGCGATACATATTTTGCATCCCGCTGTTGTAATGGACAAACTATACCTCTTTTTCCATTGCACGATGGGAAAGGAGGTATTTTTATATGAATCAATACTTTGTTATGTTTAAAGAAAATGCGAAATCGTTAAAAGATGTACGCGTTTTAGTGGGTGTGAGCTTATTTTGTGCTCTGAATGTAATTCTTAATATGTTTTCTGTTCAATTAACTCCAATGATAAAGATTTCATTTGGAAGTATTGCCGTGGCTGCCAGCTGTTACTTTTATGGGCCTTATCCCAACATGATTGCGGCATTTGTATTGGATACGATCAATTATATGCTTCGTCCGGTAGGACCTTATCAGCCATGGTTCATGATCAGCGCGGTCGTGATTGCGGTGCTATATTCTCTATTCTTCTATAAGCAGGAAAAAATAGGGATCGTACGTTGTGCCCTGGCGCGCTTATCAGTCATCCTGATTGTCAATCTGGTATTAAACTCCTTGTGGCTTTCAATGATGTATGGAGATGCATTCTGGGTCCTTGTCAGCCAGCGCATTTTAAAAAATATACTTATGTTTCCTATTGAAGCTTTTGTCTTGTATTTGACCATGAAATTATGTCTTCGTATTAAAAATCAGGTGAAAATGTAACCTGATTTTTATTTTTTAGCACTTTTTACTTTACAGTGCTAAAAAGCGTGCTATAATATTAGCAGAGTTAGAAATAGAGTGCTAACTCGATAGAATATTCATGGCGTTTAATGCGGAGGTGATATATATGAAATTCTATCCAGGATATAAAGCATTTGATTTGTTTGATGACTTGTTTAATGATAATTATGCATCGAAAGCACCGGCTAATTTGTTAAAGACTGATATTACTGAAAAGAATGGATATTATGAGTTGAACATGGAAGTACCGGGTATTCATAAAGAAGATATTCAGTTAGAGTTAAAAGATGGTTACTTGAAAGTAACGGCTACAAGAAACTCCAATAGTGAAGAAAAAGATGATCAGGGTCGCATCGTTCGCCAGGAGCGTTTCAGTGGTTCTTGTTCTCGTAGCTTCTATGTCGGAGATAATGTTAAACAACAAGATATTAAAGCCAGCTTTGAAAATGGTGAGTTAAAAATAACAGTTCCTACGCAAGCTAAAAAAGAAGAGGAAGAAACAAAGTATATCCCGATTCTTTAATCAAGTTCCCGCAATGGGAACTTTTTTATTTCTTTTTTGTAGCATTGGTGGTAAAATGAAAACACGTCAAATGGTGCGTTGGAGAAATGGTTAACTCACAGCCCTCTCAAGGCTGCATTTACGGGTTCGAACCCCGTACGCACTACCATAGTCAATAAAGTGCTTTATATAAGGCACTTTTTTTGTACTTATCTTCTTAATATACGCTTTCTTTTATGGCTTTCAATGTTTATTCGTTGACATATCGAAAAAATGATCATACTTGTCCAAAATGATGGTTAGCCTGTATATTTTCAAATGCTGAAACCGGTCTGAATCAACAAAAAATATTGGATTTTCTTAATATGTTGCCATAGAAAGCGTTATTTGATTAGCTACTTTTTTTCATCTGATTAAAGAAATAGTGCAGAAGAAATCTTATCAAAAATGATGAATGAGAGCAGACTGTTTTCATTTGTAGAATTGATAAAAACTTCACAACGTTTTACGTGCATTGTAGGTCACTTTGTTTTATACTAGACACGAAAGAGGTTGTGAAAAATGATAATTAATGAACTAGAAGGAAAAGTAAAAGGAAAAGGAATCCGTATTGTATTTACAGAAGGATGGGATCCACGTGTACAAAGAGCCGTAATCGATTTACAGGCCAATGATGTTGTTCATCCGATTTTGTTAGGGTCTCCGGAACAAATTCAGAAATGTTCTGAAGAAAATGGACTGGATGTTTCTAACATCGAGCAAATTGATCCATTAAATTATGAGGGCATTGAAGAAATGGCTGTAAAAATGGTTGAACTTCGTCGTGGTAAAATGGATTTGGAACAATGTCGTAAGGCATTACAGTCTTCCAACTATTTTGGAACTATGTTAGTACAGATGGGAATTGCTGACGGTTTGTTAGGTGGAGCGACTTACTCTACAGCCGATACGATTCGTCCAGCTTTACAGTTGGTTAAAACAGCACCGGGGCAGCCACTGGTTAGTTCTTGCTTCTTATTGGTGAAAGGTTCTGAGCAATACATCATGGGAGATTGTTCTATCAATATCAATCCTACACCGGATGAATTGGTTGAGATTACTGTACAGACAGCCCATACAGCTCGTCAATTCGGCATTGAACCAAAAGTAGCTTTGTTGTCCTATTCCAGCATGGGCAGTGCCAAGGGTGAATGTGTTGCCAAAATGGCAGAAGCGGCTACACGTTTAAAACGTATGCCGATTGATTTTGAAGTGGATGGTGAAATGCAGTTTGACTGTGCCGTAGCACCGGAAGTAGCTGCTTTAAAAGCACCGAATTCAAAAGTGGCTGGACATGCCAATACATTTATTTTCCCAAATCTTTCCAGTGGAAACATTGGGTATAAGATTGCTGCTCGTTTAGGTGGATGGCAAGCTATTGGACCGGTATTACAGGGATTGAATGCACCGATCAATGATTTATCTCGTGGATGTACTTCACAGGAAATCTATAAAATGGCTATCGTTACTGCTGCACAAAAAGCATTAGGTATTTAGTTAACCTCAAATTTGACTGTTGGTTCTTTTGAACCGACAGTTTTTTTGTTATACTGTGAATTATGAAAACAGTAGAAAAATTTCCTTATGATGTAGATTTTGGTGCCATTATGGATTATGTGGATGATCGTTTTATGCTGGTGATCAAAGATGAATCCTGGAGTGATGAAGAGATTGCGCTTTTGAAAAAGGGAGCCAAGCTTCATTTTTGTTACACGATGGATATTGCCATATTCATTTTTGAGGGTGGGGATATCGACAGTAGTGATTTTTACTTTAATGTACAGGATTGTGATGCCAAAGATTCACTTTTGAATCAAGAAATCTTAGATGTGGAACTGCTTTTGGTCAATGCCGCTAACGAGGTATGCTTTAAGAAAAGAAAGACCTTGACCAAAGAGCAGAGTGAAAAGATCTTGGATCGACTGCATCACCAAAATACAGTAACCTTTATGCCGGATGAATTTGATGTCAATGTGCAGGGGTTGCAGGATGCATACGAACCATTTGAGCTGGAAAAGTATGCGGTAGTCAGTATGACGTTTTAGGAGGAGAGAACATGAAAGCAATTATTACCGTTATCGGAAAGGATAAAATTGGCATTCTGGCAATGATCGCTAATGAATGTGCCAAAGCTAATATCAATGTACTGGATGTGAGTCAAACGATCGTAGATGGCTTTTTTACAATGACTATGAGCGTAGATTTAGAAAACATGAAAACTTCTTTGTCTTCTTTTAGCGATCATATGGATCAGTTAGGGAAAGAAAAAGATCTTGTGATCCGTGTTATGCATCAGGATATCTTTGATTCCATGCATAAAATCTAGGAGGGACTATGCAGACAAAAGAAATACTAGAAACGATCAAGATGATCGACGAAGAATATTTGGATATTCGTACCATTACCATGGGAATTTCTTTGTTGGATTGTATGGATACCGATATTGATAAAAGCTGTGAAAAAATCAAAAAGAAAATTTGCTCCAAAGCCAAAGATCTTGTCAAGGTGGGCAATGAGTTCGGGAAGGAATATGGGATTCCGGTCGTTAATAAACGAATCAGTGTGACGCCTATATCGATGTTGGTGGCAGTATCTGGTGGAGATCCGGTCAAATACGCACTGACACTGGAAGAATGTGCACAGGAACTAGGTGTTGATTTTATTGGAGGTTTCAGTGCCTTAGTACAAAAAGGCTATGCCAGTGGGGATAAAGAGTTGATTGAGGCCATTCCGGAAGCTTTGGCGAAAACACAGCACGTTTGTGCCAGTGTTAATGTGGGATCAACAAAGGCTGGTATCAATATGGATGCCGTAAAACAGATGGGGCAGATCGTGAAAAAATGTGCCCAGTTGACCAAAGATGATCATTGTCTGGGTGCTGCCAAGCTTGTAGTTTTCTGTAATGCGGTCGAAGATAATCCATTTATGGCTGGTGCCTTTCATGGTGTAGGAGAAGCGGACTGCGTAATCAATGTTGGTGTCAGCGGGCCGGGCGTGGTACGTGCGGTTCTTGCCAAAGCGGATAAAAACTTGCCTATGGATAAGATTGCCGATCTAATCAAACGTACAGCATTTAAGATTACTCGTATGGGACAACTTGTAGGTACGGTAGCTTCCGAAAAGCTGGGTGTGCCTTTTGGTATTGTGGATCTATCGTTAGCGCCAACTCCGGCAATTGGAGACAGTGTAGCGTATATATTGGAAGAAATGGGTTTAGAAACCTGCGGCGCTTATGGGACCACCGCATGTCTTGCGATGTTGAATGATGCGGTCAAAAAAGGCGGTGTCATGGCCACTTCTAATGTCGGTGGTTTATCAGGCGCTTTTATTCCCGTCAGCGAGGATGCCGGCATGATCCATGCGGCTAAAACCGGTGTTTTATCTTTGGAGAAACTAGAAGCCATGACGGCTGTATGCAGCGTGGGTCTGGATATGATCGTTGTTCCCGGTGATACTTCGGCTTCGGTCATTAGCGGTGTAATTGCGGATGAAGCGGCCATCGGTATGGTCAATTCAAAAACAACAGCGGTTCGTATTATTCCGGCTATTGGAAAAGAAGTCGGGGAAGAGTTAGATTTCGGTGGGCTTTTGGGCTCCGGTCCGGTCATGCCGATTCGCCAGACCAAAAACGATGTCATGATCAATCGTGGCGGGCGTATTCCGGCGCCGTTACAGTCTTTGAAAAACTAAATGTAAGTGATTTTCAGAAAATGTTTTCAAAACTTTTCAACTTTTTGTTGCAAAAAAGGATTTCGTGTGTATAATAAAGTCCATAAAGACAAAGAAGAGAAGGAGTACAGATGGTTTTCTTTTCAGAGAGCGAATGGCTGGTGAAAATTCGCAGGAAGAAATCTGGAACGTGTCTTGGAGTCGCATTGTCGAAAGTGTGAGGCAATGATCGTGTATTCGCGTTAAGAATGAGGTGTCATCCGAATGGCGGATGGAATTAAGGTGGTACCGCGAGTCAATCGTCCTTTGAGATAAGGGCGATTTTTTTTATAGAAAGGAAGATGCGAATGAGTAAAGAAGACCGACGACGATGCGATAGATTCGCATCCAAAAACAAGTAAACAAAAAAATAGAAGAGAGAAAGATGAGGAGAAAACATATGAGTAAATTATTAAAAATGGGATTAGCAGCAGCTATGGCTGCCACAATGGTTGGATGTTCAAGCAGTGAACCAACTACAGATGATGGAGATACAAAGACAATCACCATCGGTATCTCACCGGATTATGAACCTTATGAAAGTCTGAATACAGATAATGAGATGGTAGGGTTTGATATCGACATGGTTGACTGGTTTGAAAACTACTTGAATGAAAATGAAGAAACTTCTTATAAGTTTGAGTTTAAACAAATGGACTTTGATAACATCGTTACACAAATTCAGGGTGATCAGATTGATTTGGGAATTTCCGGATTTACTTATGATGAAGACAGAAAAGTAGAATGGAGCGAACCATATCTTGGTTCTGCACAGGTAGCTGTTGTACCGGCTGGTTCTGATATTACTTCTATCGATCAGCTGGCCGGAAAATCAATTGCGGCGCAGACCGGAGCAACCGGAGAACAGGCGGCTAAAGATGCCGGTGGAGAAGTAACAGGTTTGAAAAACGTACAGGATATCATGAATGCCTTGAGTGCTAATCAGTATGATGCGGCAGTCATTGACTCCGGTGTCGCCAAGAGCTATGCCGAAAGTGGAAACTTTACTGTATTAGATGGTGTCTTGATGGATGAAAAGAACTATATCATTGCCAAAGAAGGCAATACCGATATGATCGATTTGATCAACAAATGCATCGAAGCATTCATCGCCAGTGATGATTATGCTAAGATGTGTGAAGAATACGGTCTTACGGCAGTAGAATAAATGAAAGAAGAGGGATAGTATGTTTTCAGCCTTTGAGCAAGTATTTACACTTGAGACGGCGCTATACTTTGCGAAAGGAGCGTTAGTATCGTTAGGGATGGCCATACTATCCCTATTTATTGGTTTGATACTCGGTGTTTTGGGGGCCAGCGCCAAACGCTCTAAATATATCGTATTGCGTGCGATCGGTAACTTTTATGTGGAAGTGATTCGAGGAACACCGATGTTGTTACAGATCTTGATCATTTTCTCGGTCATTCCATCAATTTATACCGCCATAACTGGTGAAGTATTGCGAATCAATGTGTATTTAATCGGTATTATTGCCATGAGCATTAACTCCGGTGCGTATTCAACGGAACTGATTCGAAGCGGGATCAATGGTGTTGATAAAGGACAATGGGAAGCCTGTGAAACTTTAGGATTAAGTTCTTGGCAGACTATGCGTTTTGTCGTATTGCCGCAAGCTTTTAAGTTGATTGTTCCGCCGATCATCAGTGAGTTTGTCACTTTGATCAAAGACAGCTCTCTGACAAGTACCATTGGTGCTATTGAATTATTAAAGAGCGCCCAGATCGTAGGTGCTGAATACTATGAAGTAATGTCACCTTATTTTTTAGCGGCAATCTTCTATCTGGTGATGACAATCAGTATTTCTTATATTGGAAAACGAGTAGAAAAGAGGTTGGCTGTCAGTGATTAAAGTAGAACATATTCGAAAGAATTTCGGACAACTGCATGCACTTAAAGATGTTTCGCTGGAAGTCAATCAGGGCGAAATCGTTTCTTTGATCGGTCCTTCCGGTTCCGGCAAGAGTACATTGTTAAGATGCATTCATGGTCTTGAAAAAGTAGATCAGGGAAAAATTTATATGAATGGGGAGTTGATGGATCCCAAGGACGAAAAGAAATATCGTCAGCAACGCAATAAGATGGGGTTTGTGTTCCAGCACTTTAATTTGTTTCCCAATATGACGGTACTGGAAAACTGTAACTTGGCACAGATTCAAGTCTTAAATCGTTCTAAGGAAGAAGCGGAAAAAACATCTTTGATGTATTTGGAAAGAGTCGGATTGGCCGACAAAAAAGATGCCTATCCCAACAATCTTTCCGGAGGACAAAAACAGCGTGTGGCGATTGCCCGTGCTTTATGTATGAATCCGGAAATGATGTTGTTTGATGAACCAACCAGTGCTCTAGATCCTGAGATGATCAAGGAAGTATTGGAAGTTATGAAAGATTTAGGAAAACAAGGAATGACGATGATCGTGGTCACACACGAAATGGGATTTGCCCGCAAAGTGGGAAGTCGTGTTGTATTCTTAGATCATGGCGAGATCGTGGAAGATTCACCGAGTGAAGAGTTTTTCTCCAATCCACAATCCGATCGTGCTAAAGATTTCTTAAGCAAGGTATTCTACGAATGAAATTAGCCGATTTTAAAGTTGAACAATGGATGAATGAGAATGAAGGACAAGCTAAGTACAATTTGACGGACACTTGTGCTTCTTCTTTTTCTATGGAGCAACTCTTGCAAATGGTGAAGACAGATTTATCCAAACTGGTTCTGGATTATGGAGAGATTCAGGGCAGTTTGGCTTTTCGCCAGCAGATTTTATCTTTATATAAAGCCGGAAGTGTAGAAAATATCACTACCACCAACGGTTGTCTGGAGGCTAATGTCTTAGTAATGGAGACACTTTTAGAGCCACAGGATCATGTGATTGCCTGTGTTCCGGGATATCAGCAGTTTGTCAGTTATCCCCAGTCTTTAGGGTGTACAGTTTCTACGATTCAACTTCTTCCGGAAAGCTTATGGCAGCCTAATCTGCATGATTTTTTGGATGCGATCCAAGATCATACAAAATTGATCATTTTAAATAATCCGAATAATCCAACCGGTACACAATATGATCTTCCTTTTTTAGAAGAATTGATCAATGTTTGTGATCAAAGAGGAATCTATATTTTATGCGATGAAGTCTATCGGGATCCAAATCGTCTGCCGAGTATCAGTGATCTGTATCAAAGAGGAATCAGTACATCTTCTTTAAGCAAGATGTATGGTCTTGCGGGACTTCGTTTAGGATGGATCAAAGCCAATTCAAACCTCATCACTAAGATCAACAGTCGAAGAGATTATACGATGATCTCAACGGGCCCTTTATTAGATGCCTTAGGTACAGCGGCTTTAGAAAATAAAGAATTGATCCTGCAGAGAACGAATGCGATCCTGGATAAAAATCGGTTCTTCTTAAAAGAATGGTTAAAGGATCAAGACATATTTGATTGTGTGATTCCCGAAAACGGAACCGTATGTTTTTTGGAAATCAAAGGGATGACAGACAGCGTGAAAACAGCGCAATATTTATTAAAGGAGCACGGCATCTTTTTTGTGCCCGGTGCTTGTTTTGATCAGGAAGGCTTTATGCGTTTAGGCCTGGGGCAGGATCCCAATCAATTTAAAGAAGGCTTGATCCGCCTTACTGATATCTTGAAATCAAAAAAAGGCTTATGATACACTGTAGGCGTTAAGGGGCTGATGAAATGAAAAAATTGGGGATGATCCTGGTATCAGTGGCATTGCTTAGCGGGTGTGCCAGATTAAGTGATTTTAATACGGACAATAGCCGTACACAAAAAGAACAGAAAGAAGATCAGACACCGGCCACAATGACATGTACCAGTGATAAAAACGATACATTAACGTTTGAGGCAAAGGGAGACGAGATTCAAAACATGACACAGGTATTTACGATGTCTTTTGCGGATCTGGGAATACGAGAGGATCTGGATGCACAAAGTATTCAAGACAAGATCAATCAGTCGCTACAGTCTTTATATGACCTGAAAGGTGTCGAGGCCACCGGAAAGATGGTAGAAGATCATGTAGAGATCACATTGCGTGTAAATTATGAAATTGCCAATGACAAAGAACTTGTAGAAGCCGGTCTTTTACAGGAAGGAGAAAGGGACAGTGAACATATTTCACTGGAACAGACTCGTAAAAGTCAGGAAGCTTCTGGTTATACATGTACAGTAGAGTAAAGCGGCTTGACCGCTTTTTTTCATAAGGGAGGTGAGATCATGCGCTATTATATTGCGGACTGTCATTTTTTTCATCGCGCTTTAAATGAACATATGGATCAAAGAGGTTTTGAATCGGTAGAAGCAATGAATGCGTATATGATCGATCAATGGAATGCGAAAGTGCGAAAAAATGATGAAGTTGTCATATTGGGTGATTTCAGTTGGGGAAAGTCGGAGGAAACACAGGAAGTTCTGCAACAGCTTCATGGACGATTGTACTTGATCAAGGGAAATCATGATCGCTTTTTACACGATAAGGACTTTGATGCCTCCCACTTTTTATGGATCAAAGACTATGCGGAATTGAATGAAAATAAACGAAAGGTCGTTCTTTGTCATTATCCGATTGCCTGTTACAATGGACAATATAGAAAAGATGAAAGCGGCAATCCCAAAACGTTTATGTTACATGGGCATATTCATAAAACGCAGGATCAAATGTATCTGGATGCGTATCAAAACTTTGTCCAAAAGCAGGTGCATTGCAGTATTGCGGGGAGTATGGAACACGTACCTTGTCAATTTATCAACTGTTTCTGCATGTATTCGGACTATCAGCCTATGACATTGGATGAATGGATTGAAATTGATCAACAGCGAAGAAAGAACAATCAAATATTAGAAATGGAATAATTAAAGGAGAGAATGTATGAAGAATACAGTGACTTTAGTTGCGACCGATTTAGATGGAACGTTTTTAAACAGTCAAAAGGAAGTATCGGATTTAAACCGTAAGGCGATCAGCGCTTTAAAACATCAGGGAATCTTATTCGGTATTGCCTCCGGCCGTCCGGTAGAAACTGTGCATGCGATGCTTGAACAATGGAAGATTGCGGACAGTGTCAGCTTTATCATGGGGATGAATGGCGGTGTGATCTATGATATACGTCGTCGTACCAAAGAAGAATATCACTTATTGGATGGAGAGATCATACTGGATATCATACATTTCTATCAGGATATGGATGTGATCTTTCATGTGCTGGTAGGCGATATTCGTTATACCAGCAAGTCCACCCCGGAAACAAGAGCGCATGCGAAGTTGTTTGGTGAAACCGAAATAGAAATCGATCTGGAAAGTTTCTTGAAGGATCGAACAGTGAACAAGCTGATCATTTATTGTGATCCAGAATATATGCCACAAGTTTTAGAGCGCTCTAAAAAGTTTAAACGAGAAGATTGTGTCGGTTTTAATACAGCCAATAACTTGTTTGAGTATTGCGATCCGGCTATCAACAAAGGCTATGGAATTCAAAAGTTGTGCAAGCACTTTGGTGTGAATCTGGAAAACTGTGTGGCCTTTGGCGATGAAGCCAATGATATTCAGATGTTAGAAAAGGTTGGCATGGGTGTCTGCATGAAAAATGGATCGGATGGTGCCAAAGCGGCTGCCAATGTGGTCAGTGAATATACAAATGATGAAAGTGCATTAGGACGTTTTTTGTTTGAGCATGTACTGGAAACAGAATAAAGATCTTGTGATGAGATCTTTTTCTTTATTTTTGGATACAGGGAAAATGAGAGGAAAAAGATGCCTATTGAATACAAGGATACAAAGGAATTTAGCGCATCGCAGCTGCAAAGACTGTTTTTATCTGTAAACTGGGAGTTGGGCAATTATCCGGAAAAGCTGGAAAAAGCAATGCGAAACTCGACACATGTGATTTCAGCCTGGGATCAAGATCGACTGGTGGGTCTGGTACGGGCTTTAGATGATGATCAAACCGTTGCGTTTCTTCATTATCTTTTAGTTGATCCCGAATATCAGGGAATGCATATTGCGGATCAGATGATGAAACAGATCTTAGGCTTTTTTGATGAGTTGCTCTATATAGAAGTGATACCTTCTGATCCATCCATAAAGAGCTTTTACACACGTTATGGTTTTTGTGAGTATGCGAATTATTCGGCTATGGTACGTAAACAATTTTAAGGGAAGTATGGGAAAAGGCCGATTTTTTCGGGGAAAGAACATTTTTTAAAATTTGTCAAGAAAATATGTTAATATAGAATTGACAGTTTGCATTCTATAAGCTAATATAATAAATTGCATAATAGTCTAAGGGGGTAGTGCGCCTTTAGCTACGACGCAAGACAAAAATCAACGAAAGGATGGCATGCATGGACACAAACAAAGCGTATCACATCCTCGAATGTGGCAAAAAAGCAACACGTCGAGATTATTCCAAAGTAAGTGGAAAACTGGAATTACCTAACCTTGTTGAGATTCAGACCAATTCATTTAAATGGTTTACCAGACAGGGGATTCAGGAAGTATTCGAAGAAATTTATCCGATTGAAAACTACGGAAAAAATATCAAATTGAACTTTCTTCGCTATCATTTTGCACAGCCAAAATATAATGCGGAAGAATCCATGTACAGAGAGTGCAATTATGCAGCACCTTTGTATGCGGAAATGGAACTGGAAATTACCGATCCGGATACCGGAGAAGTTGTTACGAAAAACGAAGAAGTTTATTTAGGTGACTTCCCGTTAATGACGGAAACCGGAACATTTATCATCAATGGAGCGGAACGTGTTATCGTTTCGCAGATCGTGCGTAGTCCGGGGGCTTATTTCTCAGAAAGCTATGATGAAAAGACCGGAAAACAGAACTATGCCTGTGAATTGATCCCAAGTCGTGGAACTTGGCTGGAATTCATGACTGAACAAAAGAAGACTTCAAACGGAAGAACGATCAATGTATCGATCGACCGCCGTCGTAAAATTTTGTTCACGATCCTTTTTAAAGCAATCGGTATGTCTTTGAATCTGGAAGTGAATGAAAATACAACAGACACAACACAGATGGAAATCTTCTTAAAGGCCATGGGAAGAAACTGGGATGAAGTCGCAACCGATCCGGAAAATCGTGAATACATGAACTTGTATTTATTGTTATATACGGCGTTCTTTGGAAAATATGAAGAAATAGAAAACACGTTGTTGAATGACAAAGTGAAGACGACACAGGAAGCTTTATTGTCTTTCTATGAAAACCAGAGAAGTGATGAAATTCCTACGTTAAACGGTTCCATTACGTTGATGCAGGCGAAGTTCTTTGATCATCGTCGTTATGATCTGACAAAAGCCGGACGTTATAAGCTGCGTAAAAAATTGAATGCGATTGCTCGAATGGATGGTACAACGCTTGCGCATGATATCGTGGATGTTGATGGCAATGTGTTTATGGAAAAGGGTACTGTCATTCATCGTGACCAACGAAATGCACTACGTGAACAGCTTGCCAAAGGACCATATTGCACGCCTTATCCGTTCCGTTCTGAATTCCATGAAGAAGACATCGTCAGCGTTCCAACAAGCTATAACAGTGGCTTGATCGGACGAATTCTGGCGAAAGATGTAGAAGTGGATGGCGTATATTACGAACAGGGAACTGTACTGACAGCACAGGATGTTAAAGATCTGCAGGAAGTGGAAGAAATTGCCGTTTACGGTGGATTGATCGCTCGCCCGGTTGTTTTGACAGCTGAAAACAGTGAGTCTGTATTTAACTATGGACAGCGTTTATATGCTTTGGGTCGTTTGACCAATGCCAAAGGACAGGATATTGTGGATGCGCAGATGGAATTAGTAGCACCACGTTATACTGTAGGTGTAGAACCAGATGCTCTGGAAGAGGATGTTGTGAAGGCATTGCGTATTCGTGCCAACCAGGAAGAAATTACCGCATGGTTGATCGGTGCCTGTGTGCAGGAAGTCTATGTCATTGATAAAGAAGGCGATGAGATCAAAATCTGCGGAAATGATCCATTAGCCAATAAACATACGATCACTATGTCGGATATGTATGCCTTCTTCTCTTATAATATGAATGTTATGGAAGGTGTAGGAACAACCGATGATATCGATATGTTGGGCAACCGTCGTATTCGTTCGGTTGGTGAATTGATCCAAAACCAGTTCCGTATTGGTTTATCTCGTATGGAGCGTGTAGTCAAAGAGCGTATGTCCATTCAGGAATTGGAAAACCTGACACCAAGAAAGCTGACAAACATTCGTCCGTTAACAGCGGCCATCAAGGAATTCTTCTCGAGTTCACAGCTTTCTCAGTTCATGGACCAGCAGAACCCATTGGCTGAATTGACAAACAAACGTCGTATTTCTGCCTTAGGACCTGGTGGTTTGACACGTGATCGTGCCGGTTTCGAGGTTCGAGATGTTCATACTTCTCACTATGGTCGTATTTGTCCAATCGAAACCCCAGAAGGTCCAAACATTGGTTTGATTTCCAACCTGACATCGTATGCCAAGATCAACGAATATGGTTTCATTCAGACACCATATCGTATTGTCAATAAAGATGGTACCGTACAGGAAGAAGCGGTGTATTTAAGTGCCGATGAAGAAAGTGATTACCTGATTGCCCAGGCCAACGAGGTTCGTGATGGTCGTTTGATCAATGAACATGTCGTTGTGCGTAAAGGTGGGGAAACGATCATTGCCAATCGTGAGGATGTAGAACTGGCTGACGTTAGTCCAAAACAGATCGTATCGGTAGCCACAGCTTGTATCCCATTCCTGGAAAATGACGATGCTTCCCGTGCCCTGATGGGTGCCAACATGCAGCGTCAGGCCGTACCTTTGTTGCAGCCGCATTCACCATATGTAGGAACGGGAATCGAACACAAGATTGCCAAAGACTCCGGTGTCGGTATCGTGGCCAAGGAAGATGGAACAATTAAGTATGTGGATAGTCTTCGCATCGTTGTGGAAACCGAAGACCATAAAGAGCATACGTATCAGTTGCGTAAATTTGCCCGCAGTAATGCTTCTACCTGCATCAATCAGCGTCCAATCGTAGAAGTTGGTGAAAAAGTAGAAAAAGGCGATATTTTAGCCGATGGTCCTTCTATGGAAAACGGTGAATTGGCCTTAGGACAAAATGTTACGATTGCCTACATGACCTGGTATGGTTATAACTATGAGGATGCCATTATCATGTCTGAACGTATGGTCAGCGATGATGTCTATACATCCATTCATATTGAAGAATACGATATTGACTGCCGTGATACCAAGTTAGGACCGGAAGAAATCACTCGTGATATTCCAAACGTGGGTGAAAGTGCGGTTCGTAAGTTGGATGAAAACGGAATTATCATGGTCGGTGCCGAAGTTAAAGAAGGCGATATCTTAGTTGGTAAAGTAACACCAAAAGGACAGAGTGAAGTATCACCGGAAGAAAAACTGTTATTGGCGATCTTTGGTGAAAAATCACGTGAAGTTCGTGACAACTCTTTGAAGGTTCCTCATGGTGGAGCCGGTATCGTGCATTCTATCCGTGTGTTTAAACGCGGTGATGGATCCGAACTTCCACCGGGGGTGAATATGCGTGTGAAAGTCTATATTGTTCAGAAACGTAAGATCTCCGAAGGGGATAAGATGTCTGGACGACATGGAAACAAGGGTGTTATCTCTAAGATCCTTCCGATCGAGGATATGCCATTTACGGCTGATGGAACACCAATTGATATCATCTTGAACCCATTTGGTGTGCCATCACGTATGAACATCGGACAGATTTTGGAAATCCATTTAGGTTATGCCGCTAAGAAATTAGGCGTAAAATTTGCCACACCGGTATTCGATGGTGTATCCAATGAAGAATTGGCCGATATCATGAAAGAAGCGCAGATGACCAGCGATGGTAAACAGGTATTGTACGACGGGCAGACCGGTCAGCCATTTGATGAACGAATCAGTGTCGGTGTCATGTATATGATCAAGCTGGCACACATGGTTGATGACAAGCTGCATGCTCGTGCTACAGGGCCATACTCATTAGTAACACAGCAGCCGTTAGGTGGTAAAGCGCAAAACGGTGGTCAGCGTTTTGGAGAGATGGAAGTTTGGGCTTTGGAAGCTTATGGTGCCGCTCATACGCTGCAGGAAATCTTAACGATCAAATCCGATGATATTCAGGGACGTATCAAGACATATGAAGCCATCATCAAAGGTAAGGACATTCCGGAACCGGGTGTTCCTGAATCCTTCCGTGTATTGGTACACGAGCTGCAAGGTTTGGCTATCGATGTTCGTTTGTTGGATGAAAACAACAATGAAGTGGATTTAAATCCTGATGATGATGACGATGGATCTGTAGTCCATCCAACACTTCCTAAAGAAGAACTTGTCAACGATATGGAAGAAGAAAATACCGATGAAATAGAAGAAGAGGAGGCTGAGTAATACATGTCAATCAATAATTTTGCCTCGATTCAGGTACGTTTAGCTTCACCGGAAACCATTTTAAAGTGGTCGCATGGTGAAGTAACGAAACCGGAAACTATTAACTACCGTTCACAAAAAGCAGAGCGTGACGGTTTATACTGCGAGCGCATTTTCGGTCCAACCAAGGACTGGGAATGTGCCTGTGGAAAATATAAAAAAGTTCGCTTTAAGGGTGTAGTCTGTGACCGTTGTGGTGTAGAAATCACAAAGGCCAGCGTTCGTCGTGAACGTATGGGGCACATTCATTTGGCAGCACCGGTGGCTCATATCTGGTACTTGCGTGGTATCCCAAGCCGTATGGCTTTGTTGTTGGATGTGACACCAAAACAGTTGGAAGAAGTTGTATATTTTGTCAGCTATATCGTAACCGATCCAAAGGATACGGACTTAGCCTATAAACAAATTCTTTCGGAAAGAGAATATCGTGAAAATATCGCAATTTACGGAAGTCAGGCTTTTACGGCACAGACCGGAGCCGAAGCCGTACTTCGTTTGTTACAGGATGTTGATCTGGAAGAAGAATATCAGAACGTACAGGAAGCTTTGGATAAAGCCCAGGGTGAAAAACGTAAAAAGTTGATCAAACGTTTGGATACGATCAATGCGTTCCGTCAAAGTGAAAACGAACCAGAATGGATGATCCTGACCAATATTCCGGTTATACCACCGGATCTGCGTCCTATGTTGCAGCTGGATGGTGGACGTTTCGCAACCAGCGATCTAAACGATTTATATCGTCGTGTCATTACGCGAAACAACCGTCTGCGTAAGCTGTTGGATTTAGGAACACCAAACATTATCGTTCAAAACGAAAAACGTATGTTACAGGAAGCAGTGGATGCGCTGATCGATAACGGACGTCGTTCCAAACCGATTACCGGTGCCGGTGGACGTGCCTTGAAATCTCTGTCACATTCCTTAAAGGGTAAACAGGGACGTTTCCGTCAGAACTTGTTAGGAAAACGTGTTGACTTCTCTGGACGAAGTGTTATCGCCGTTGGACCGGATCTGAAGATGTATCAGTGTGGTATTCCACGTGAAATGGCAGTCAACCTGTTTAAGCCGTTCATCATCAATGAAATCGTGAACCAGGGATTGGCAGCCAACCCTAAAAATGCCGAAAAACTGATTGAACGTCGTGATCCTAAGATGTGGGATGTCGTGGAAAAGGTTATCGATGGCTATCCAGTATTGATGAACCGTGCGCCGACATTGCATCGCTTAGGTATTCAGGCCTTCTTGCCAAAACTGGTTGAAGGACGTGCTATGCGTCTGCACCCATTGGTATGTACCGCTTTCAACGCCGACTTTGACGGTGACCAGATGGCCATTCACGTACCATTGAGTGAAGAAGCTCGTGCGGAAGCCCTGGTTATGATGTTAGGAAGCCATAATATCTTAGGTCCTAAGGATGGTAAACCAATCGTTACTCCAGGTCAGGATATGGTTATGGGTAACTTCTATCTAACCATGGAAGAAACCAAGCAGGAGTTGGAAGAAGAAGCCCAGCGTTATGAAGATAAAGACTGTCCAAAAGAAGCCGCACAATGGAGAACATATGCGGCGAATGAAGGACATGTTTACTTAGATGAAAAAGAAGTGATGATGGCCTATCAGACAGGACAGGTACATCTGCATTCACGTATTGCTTTACCGGTACGTGGCTTAAAGAAAACAAGCTTCGATCTGATTCATGAAAATGATTATCTAGTGACAACGGTCGGAAAATTGATCTTTAACTCAATGTTCCCGGAAGACTTCCCATATTTGAATGAAGTTTCAAAGGAAAACTTTGAAAAAACACCGGATAAATACTTTGTACAGCAGGGAATGGATGTTAAGAAATACATCGCAAATTTAGAGATCACACCGGCTGTAAAGAAAAAAGATTTAGGAAAAGTTATTGCCGAAGTCTTCAACCGTTATTCTGTTGATCAAACAGCTGAAATTCTAGACCAGATCAAATCCATGGGATTTAAATATTCGACAGTTGCGGGTATTACAGTATCTTTAAGTGATATCGAGGTAGCACCAAATAAAGAAGAACATGTCGAATATGGTCGTAAGAAAGCCGAAGAATTAAAACGTCTGCAGAAAAAAGGTATGTTGACGATGGAAGAATGGGAACGCCATTTGAATAAGCTTTGGGAAAATGTAAAGGATGAGATTGCCGATGAATTGTTAGCCAATCTGCCTCGTAAAAACCCAATCAACATGATGGCTCGTTCCGGTGCCCGTGGTAACCGTTCTAACTTTACACAGTTGGCCGGTATGCGTGGATTGATGGCTAAGCCGGGTCATGGTAAATCCAGCGGGGGCGAATATGTATCCTCTATTATCGAGGTACCGATCTACTCTTGTTTCCGTGAAGGATTGAACGTATCCGAATTCTTTACCAGTACACATGGTGTGCGTAAAGGTTTGACCGATACCGCCTTGAAAACAGCCGAATCTGGATATCTGACTCGTCGTTTGGTTGACGTTGCCCAGGATGTCATCATCAAAGAAGACGACTGTGGAACCGACCGCGGTTATTGGGTAGAAGCATTAGTCGATCGCAAGAACAATACAGTGATCGAGCCATTGATGGATCGTTTGATTGGGCGTTACTCAAAACAAGATGTGACCGATCCAAAAACAGGAGAACTGATCATTGCCAGTGATGAGTTTATTACCGAAGAATTGGCAAAACGTATCGTCGATACAGGTATCGAAGGTATGTATATCCGTTCTGTATTTACTTGTAAATCTCGTTCCGGTGTATGTCGTAAGTGTTACGGACGTAACATGGCAACCGGAAAAGATGTTGAAGTGGGTGAAGCTATTGGTATCATGGCGGCACAAAGTATCGGTGAGCCAGGTACACAGTTGACCATGCGTACATTCCACACCGGTGGTGTTGCCGGTTCCGGAACCGGGGATATCACACAAGGTTTACCTCGTGTTGAGGAGTTGTTTGAAGCTCGTTGTCCAAAAGGGGTAGCAGTCATTGCCCAGATTAGCGGTGAGATTACTTCAATTGAACGTATTGAAGGTACAATGCGTCAGGAAGTTATCATTACCAGTGAAAGCGAAAGCATTTCACACAAGATCAACGCCAACCAGACCATGCGTCCATGGGTACAGGTCGGTGAACATATCGAAGCCGGTACGGCTTTGACAGAAGGACCGTTAGATCCAAAAGAACTGCTTCGTGTAGCCGGTGTACGTGAAGTACAAGACTACATTTTGAAGGAAGTTAAGAAGGTTTACCAGTCGCAGGGTATCGAAATTTCCGATAAGCACCTGGAAGTAATGATCAAACAGATGATGAAACGTGTAATCGTAACCGACAGTGGTGATACCGACTTGAATGTAGGTGTGCAGTTATCCTTGAACAACATCACTAAGATCAATCGTGATGCCTTGTTGACAGGGAAAACACCGGCACAGTTTAAACCGGTACTGTTAGGTATTTCCAAGGCTTCTGTAGAAACGGATTCTTTCCTTTCTGCGGCAAGTTTCCAGGAAACGACAAAAGTACTTACCGATGCGACAATCAAAGGTAAAGTTGATCATTTGATCGGTTTGAAGGAAAACGTTATTATCGGTAAACTGATTCCGGCAGGAACCGGATGTACCGGTAATCGACCTCAAAATGAACTGGTTAAAGAGAAGGCAAAAGAGCTGCGTGATAAACGTTTAGCTCGTATGCACGAAAATGAAGATGAAGAATTCGATAAGATCGTAGGGGCAAATTCTTTAGATGAAGAAGCAAGTCTGCATGAAGATACCGCTGAGGCAGAAAGCATTCTTGGAGATGCCAATCTGGATGCGGAATCGATCGATATTCATGAATCCGATTCAACATTAAGTGCAGAATAAACATGAAAAGGAGGATTCGAAAGGAATCCTCTGTTTTTGTATAGTAAAACCAGAGATACCAAGTATACCCAAATAAGTATGGGTTCGCTTCAAATCTCTGGCTTTTTTCATCAACAACGATTGCCGGTCATGATTTCAATGATTTCTTTATCCGTTTCTTTCATGCCTTCTTTGGCAAGTAAAGAAATGTTTCGAATGGTATTTTCAACACCTTTTGTCACGATACCTTCCCCATCTTTAAACTGTTGACCGTTTTTATACATTTCATAGCCTAGATAGCCGGCTTCCAAAGCGCTGGCAATCTTGGCCGCGCAGCTCGGTTTGGCACCATCACAAACAGTACCGGAAATCATCGCAATACCATTGACCAAAGTATGAGATATCGCATGTAAATCGCCACCTTCCAAATAACAGATACCACAAGCGGCTCCCACACCGGCGCTGACAACACCACAATAGGCGCTTAACTTTCCAATGCCATATTTTAAATGCATGGTGATCAGATTGGAAATCAAAAGGGCTCGATATAGTTTTTCCAAGCTTAGATTCTTTTCTCTGGCCCAGACGATAACAGGAATACTGGCAGTCATTCCCTGATTGCCACTCCCGGAATTGATGATAACAGGTAACTCACATCCGCTCATTCGAGCATCACTGCCCGCTGCCGCATAGGCTTTTGCCTTGTTGAGAAGATTATCAGAATTTCTTTCTAAAAGGATCTTACCAATATTTGCTCCATAGCTTTCTGTTATTCCTTTTTGGGCAATAGCCATGTTATAAGAGATCTGGCGATCCAAGGTTTCTTTTACATCCTCTAAGTTAGCGCAGTTGGCAAAATCAATGATATCTTTAACGCGCATAAAGGAATGATCAACAGTAGTTGATTCAGAAATGGTTTTCCCATCAAAAATGAGCTCTCCATCTTTCTTGATCCATAGGATATGATCGTGCCCACCGGCGATACGAACGGAAGCAGAATGTGATTCACTATGCAGCGTTACAATCAGATCTAATGGAATTGCAGAATCTAACGGCTTAACGGTAATAGGAACGGATTTCAAAAAATAATGGATGTTTTCTTTTTGTTCTTTGGATACCTGACTGATGACCTCCAGCTTTTTATCGGCATTTCCCGCAACGATTCCGGCAGCAGCGGCCGCTTCAATTCCTTTTAGTCCATCCGTATTCGGTACTGTCACACTTTTAACGTTCTTTATGATATTTCCACTGGCTTCAATAAGAACCTGATCACAATTTTTACCTAAATTTTTAAAGGCTATGGCAGCACAATAGGCGATGGCAATCGGCTCGGTGCATCCCATGGCAGGAACCAGTTCATTTTTTAATGCGTTCACATAATTTTGGTAATTGATATCGGATTGATTCATAGTTAAACACCCTTTCGTAAGAGATATTTTCCCATATATTTTTAAGAGTTTCAATACGATTATACGAAACTTAAAAAGTGTCCATTTTTTATTAGACACTCCATTTTATTTGTGTAATCGTTATCATTTTATCTAAAAAGCATCTTTCCTAACGTTTTAAAGCGTTGTAAAATAGAAGATGAAGTTAAGGAGGTTCGGGTTTTATGGACCATAAAAAGACAAAAGCCTTTTTTGAAGGAAGAGAATTAAGAGCGTATAATATTTTCGGAGCGCATGTTAAACCAAAATCTGTTGAATTTAAAGTTTGGGCACCCCATGCTCAATCCATTTCCGTGATCGGAACATTTAACAACTGGGATGAAAAAAAGAATGTCATGAAAAAAGACGATCAGGGTATTTGGTCTTGTACGATACGAAATGCCAAAGAAGGAGATTCTTATAAATATCGTGTCGTGCGTGCTAATGGAGATACGATCGATAAAGTCGACCCATATGCCTTTTACAGTGAGTTAAGACCCAATAATGCCAGTATCATTTCTTCTTTGAAATTTGATGAATGGGAAGATCAAGAATGGATGAAGAAGCGAAACAAAGGTTTTGATTCACCGGTGAATATTTATGAAATGCATGTAGGAAGTTGGATCAAGGATGAAGATATGGAAGACTTCGTACATTATGATCAGATCATTGAAGAATTGATCATTCACTGTAAACAGAAACATTATACTCATGTAGAAGTCATGCCTTTAAATGAATATCCGTTTGATGGTTCATGGGGCTATCAGTGTACAGGGTATTTCTCCAGCACATCACGCTATGGAACCAATGAACAGCTGATGCGTTTTGTCAATGAACTGCATAAGGCGGGTATTGGCGTCATTATGGATTTTGTGCCGGTTCACTTTGTACGCGATGATTATGCACTTCGTCTGTTTGATGGAACACCAACGTATGAGTACGATCGAGAAGAAGATGCCAATTCACAATGGGATACATTAAACTTTAATTTATGGAAAGAAGAAGTACGTTCTTTCTTGATGAGTGCCGCCAATTTCTGGCTGGAAGTGTATCATTTTGATGGACTACGCATGGATGCGATCTCCAATGCGATTTATTGGCACGGCAATAAAAACAATGGTGTTAATGAAGGTGCCTGTGATTTCATGAAACGTATGAATTATATGTTGAATGAAGCGCATAACGGAAGCATTATGTTGATTGCGGAAGATTCTACCGATTTTCCAAATGTTACAAAATCTACATTGGATGGTGGACTTGGATTTGACTATAAATGGGATATGGGATGGATGAATGATACCTTAGCTTATTTAAAGAAAGACCCAATCTATCGTCAATGGCATCATTATGATGTGACTTTCTCTATGGCTTATTTCTATTCAGAACGTTTTATCTTGCCGTTCAGTCATGATGAAGTGGTACATGGAAAGTGTACGATCGTAGATAAGATGTGGGGAAGCTACGATGATAAATTTGCTCAGGCACGTGCTTTATATACGTATATGTTTACGCATCCTGGAAAGAAACTAAACTTCATGGGAAATGATATCGGACAGCTGCGTGAATGGGATGAACAAAAGAGCTGTGACTGGTTCTTGCGTGAATATCCGATGCATGATGCCTTTGAACATTTCTTTGAAGACTTAGGCAAGTTATATTACGAAAATGACGCCTTCTGGAATAAAGATTATGACTGGTCCAGTTTCCAATGGATTGATGCCGATAATCAATCGCAAAATATGTTCTCCTATATTCGTCGGGGAGAAAAGAAAGATTATGTCATCATTTTAAATTTCTCTACCAATGGTTATGGTCACCAACAATTCGGTGTGCCGGATAAAGGGGTCTATAAAGAAGTATTGAATACGCAATGGAAGAAATATCATGGTACCTGGGATAATGAGACACCACAGACATGTCACTCTATCCGTATTCCTAGACATAATCAACCATTCATGATTGAAGTGAATGTACCGGCTTTAGGAGCTGTTGTCTTTGAAGTAGAAAAGTAAAGAAATTGCGCTGACTTAGTGTTGGCGCATTTTCTTTTCCAATGTATAATAAACGCATGAGTCAGTATTTTGAAAATGATAAGACCTTACAAGATAAGCCACATATTCTTTCTTTTCAGATAAACGGAAAATCTTATAGACTTCATTCAAATTCCGGAGTTTTCAGTAAGGATAAATTGGATACCGGAACAAGGATCTTGTTGGAAACGGTGTTAAAAGAAGAGAACAGACCTTCTTCGGTGTTGGATCTTGGATGTGGTATCGGACCTGTTGGTATCGTTTGCCAAAAAGAATGGGATGCCCGGGTGGCTATGATCGATATCAATGAAAAGGCTGTTGAACTTGCGAAAAAGAACATAGTCGAAAACCATGTACAAGCGCATGTGTTTTGCCAGGATGGTGTGCACGAAGGTCAATTTGAATGTATTTTATTGAATCCGCCGATTCGTACCGGAAAAAAAGTGATTTATCGCTTGTTTGATGAATGTCTGGAACATTTGGAAAATGATGGCCGCTTTTGGCTGGTGATGCGTAAACAACACGGTGCTCAAAGTGCTATTCAGTATTTGGAAGAAAAAGAGTGTACGGTACGAAAAGTAAATCGTGATAAAGGTTTTTGGGTCTTTGTGGCACAAAAGAAAAGCATTGCGCAGGCAAGCAGAATTTAGTGATTCTGCTGCAGATGATGCAATGCTTTTTTGTTGATCGATAATGCCTGGTTTTCCAGTTCTTTGCTGGACATACGACGCGCCCCGTTCGCTAAGATGGAATTTTGAATCAAGCCATCACTGGTTGCGACCGTGATGCGATATTTATCCTTTAGCTCATGAACCTTTCTTTCAATATACTGATCGGCACTTTGTCCGGTTCTTGTATAGATGACATCCAATCCCCCCTGTCGATAAGATGAACCATAATTATTAGGAACCCGATATCCATCAAACACCAATAAGATCTTAATTTGTCGATAGCCTTGATAATTAGAAATCGCATCGATCAGGGCATCACGAGCCGCTTCGATATTATGAGCAGCCAAAGGTTTTAAATTGTCCCAGCTATAGATCATGTTATAGCCGTCAATGATCAAGCAGTCTTCTTTTCTTTGCACAACTTCTCTTGGCTGTGTATCAAAATCAATTTTCTTTTTAGGCTTTCTCGGTTTCTTTTCTTCTTTCTTATTTCGTCCACCAAGACTGTTGAAGACTTTCTTCAGTTCCTCTTCTTTGACTGTATGCTTAACTGCCTGATAAGAGGAAGTGTTTTGATTCTTGGTTTGAATATGCATATATTCCTGGACTTCATCATAAGGAACATAGAAGCCGGAACCATGGGCACAGAAGACAGATCCTGTTGGATTTCTGAGATCGGATTCGCTGTCATATCCAATTTCCTCAACGATTTTATCCTGCTCTTCACTAGGATAATAGCCATCGAGTGCACAACTGAATTTTCCAAGTCCTTTTGTGTAGGCAATGACTTCATTTTGATAGTTCATCATGGTACGTACCGGGGCAATCCCTGTGATTTCCATCTGTTGTGAACCGACTTCTTTGATTTCTACCTTTGCCTTTCTTAGATCTAAATCATAGAGAGCTTTACTTAAACGCTGAGATGGTAAAGTCAATATAAATCGATAATACGGCTCTAGCAGGATGGACTGTGCCATTTTTAATCCCTGGCGTACAGCGCGATATGTGGCTTGTCGAAAGTCACCGCCTTCGGTATGCTTTAAATGACTTTTGCCGGCAATCAGTGTGATTTTCATGTCGGTGATTGGTGAACCTGTCAACACCCCTCGATGTACTTTTTCCTGTAGATGGCTTAGGATCAATCTTTGCCAGTTTAAAGCTAAATCATCGCTTTTGACTTCGTTTTCAAACTGTAACCCTTTTCCTCGAGGTAATGGATCAAGTCGTACATGAACCTCGGCATAATGACGTAAAGGCTCAAAGTGCCCCATACCGATGACACTATCGGCAATGGTTTCTTTATAAAGTACATGATCCAAACCAAATCCGACAGTTACACCACTGCGTTCCTGAATCCTCTTTTGGAGGATCTCCATTTGTATTTCACCCATCAGGCGTAAAGAAATCTGATGGGTATTTTCATTATATTCGATTTCAAGACTGGGATCTTCTTTCATCAGTTGATCACAGACCGGCATCATTTCAATCGGTTTTTTATCCGGCGGCAACAAAAGACGATAATTTAAATAGGCAGATAGAGAAGGGGCAAGACTGTCTTTTTCAAAACCAAGTCCCTGGCCGATAGAAAGATTTTCTATTCCTTTTAAGCTGACGACCATACCGGCATGTGCTTGTGTAAGCAGCTGATAGCTTTGACCATTGTACAATCGAATCTGATCGACCTTTTCTGTTTCTGTAATCATTTGTTTTGGCTTTAGGCTTCCTCCGGTGATCTTGATGTGGGTTAAGCGATTCCCCTGTTCATCTTTCGTGATCTTAAAAACGCGGGCACCAAATTCACCTGGATATTCTTTTTCCAGAGATAAATCAATGATCGTATCCATCAATACATCGATGCCTTCATTTTTTAAGGCGCTTCCGAAAAGAACCGGAAAAAATGTTCGTTTGGCAAAGCTGATTTGTAAGCTGTCTTTGGATAATGTGTTGTTCTCTAAATACTCATTCAATAACGCTTCATCACATAAAGAGATTTGTTCTTGGGCATCATCTAATGTCATATCAATGATATTCGAGGATAAATGCGTCTGTAGATCGTGTAATAGATCAGCTTGAGATTGATAGGATATATCCATCTTATTGACAAAGATCAAAACAGGAACATGATAGTGTTCTAAACATTCCCAGATGGTTTTGGTATGGGATTGTACTCCATCTTGCCCGTTGATCAACAATACGGCCAGATCCAACACTTGTAAAGAACGCTCCATCTCACTGGAAAAATCAATATGGCCGGGTGTATCTATAATGGTGATATCAGTATCTTTATAGTGGAAAAAGGCCTGCTTGGAATAGATCGTGATCCCACGAGCTCTTTCCTGGGAATCGTAGTCTAAAAATGCATCTTGATGATCGACGCGTCCGGTCTTTTTCAGCTTTCCGGCTATATACAACATACTTTCGATACTGGTGGTTTTTCCGGCATCGACATGGGCTAAAATACCTACGGTTACTTGTTTCATGGTTTCTATTTTATCATGGTTTCATATTGAATGAATAAAAACTTGGTGGTAAGGTATTGAGCATGAAAACAAATGCAAAAATGAAAGCATTGAAATGTGCTTTTCCCCATACCATTCCGATTATGACGGGTTTCTTATTCTTGGGGATGTCGTATGGAATTTATATGCATGTATCCGGTTTTAGCTTCTGGTATCCGATGTTGATGGCCATGACGATCTTTGCGGGAAGTGTGGAATTTGTCTGTGTCAATTTTTTGTTGGGGGCTTTTAATCCCTTGCAGGCATTTATTGTCACTTTGATCTTAAATGCGCGCCATATTTTTTATGGAATTTCCATGTTGGATCGATTTAAAGGAATGGGTTGGAAAAAGATTTATTTGATCTTTGGTATGTGTGATGAGACTTTTTCTGTGAACTATACAGCCGATATTCCCAAAGATGTGGATTCAGGTTGGTTCATGTTCTTTGTGACTTTACTGAATCAGATTTATTGGGTATTGGGAGCTACATTAGGTGGTTTATTTGGCTCTTTGATCACGTTTAATACCGAAGGTTTAGATTTTGTGATGACTGCTATGTTTGTGGTGATCTTTTTAGAACAGTATCTAAAAGACAAGAACCATTTGAGTTCATATATTGGATTGGGTGTTTCTTTGTTGATGTTGATATTCTTTGGTGCGGAACATTTTATGATTCCTGCCATTGCCGGCATATTAGTTTGTTTGAGTGTTGCCAGAAAAAGCATGGAAGAAAAGGAGAAGGATATAGTATGAGCCTTGTACAACGAATCATAACGGTTGCCATGTGTGTCTTGGGAACGATGATTACCCGCTTTCTTCCTTTTTTAGTCTTTCCGGTCCACAAGGAAACCCCAAAATATATTCAATATTTAGGAAAAGTGTTACCGGGAGCTTTATTTGGACTTTTGATCATTTACTGTTTAAGAAAAGTCAGCTTATGGAGTGGCAATCATGCGATTCCGGAACTCTTGGCAATCCTTGTGGTGATTGGTATTCATCTTTGGAAACGAAATATGTTGTTGTCGATTGCGACAGGAACAGTATTTTATATGTTATTGGTACAAATAGTATTTTAAACAAAGAAGGAACTGGAATGGATTTGATACTATCCATCACAGCTCCTTCTTTTTTATTATTTCATGATTTTCATTAAAGCCTCTACTTCTTCTTTGGTGCATAAGTTTTCTGAAAAAGCACTGGCACTGCCACTGCATACGCCTTTCAAAAATGCATATTCATAATCATAATTAGATTCGATACAACCGGAGATAAAACCAGCTACCATAGAATCACCGGCGCCTACCGAGTTGATCACATTTCCTTTCGGAGCCGGCAATCGATATTCTTTACCATTCTCATCCAATAAAACGGCTCCTTGACCAGCCATCGATACTAGAATATTACGAGCACCCAGTTCCTGTAGTTTATGAGCGTAAGGAATAACTTCTTCCTGCGTGTTTAAGGTTACATCGAAGATTTCACCTAATTCAATATTATTGGGTTTGATTAGAAATGGATGATAACGTAAGACTTTCATCAATAACGTATTCGTGGCATCGACTACAACCTTGCAGTGATTCGGCTGTACATATTCTATGATTTGTTCGTACATTGTATCGGGTAATGTATTCGGAATGCTTCCGGAGATAACTAAAACATCCTGATCGGTTAATACTTTGAGTTGATCAAACAGTTTATCAATATCTTCCTGCTGGATAGCAGGGCCCATTCCATTGATCTCGGTTTCTTCATCGGATTTCATTTTGACATTGATACGGGAAAGTCCTTCTTTGACTTGGATAAAGGAAGAAGAACAACCAAAGTTTTCCAAACGATGTTCAATTTCTTTTCCGGTGAACCCAGCCATAAAGCCTAAAGCTGTGCTTTCATGACCAAAATTGGCTAAAACGATAGCTACATTAATTCCTTTTCCGCCAGGAAGGATCTTTTCATAGGTGGTTTTGTTGATTTGACCGGTGGTAAAATGATCGACTTGAATAATGTAATCTAGTGAGGGGTTAAAAGTAACGGTATAGATCATAATGTGTCTCCTTTTCATCTATCTGATTGACAAGTACAGAATAGCATTAGAATTGTTGAAAGTCAAATAAAAATTGTTGTTTTAACAGTTGACAACAAGAATAATCGTGGTAATATAGGGTTGTAACTTTTGAAACGACAATAAAAAGGGAAAGGAGTTGTTGAAATGAAAGTTAAGGCAGTACGCTTACATGGTGCGAATGATTTGCGGTTAGATGAATTTGAATTGCCGGAAATTAAAGAAGATGAAATCTTGGTCAAGGTTGTCTCCGATAGCATTTGTATGTCCACTTACAAATGTGCTATTCTAGGAACGAAACACAAGAGAGTGCATGAAGATGTAGCCGATCATCCGGCTATTATGGGACATGAAATGGCCGGTGATATCGTCAAGGTCGGCGCCAAACACCAGGACAAGTTTAAACCGGGCATGAAATTTACACTACAGCCGGCGCTAAACTACAAAGGAACGATGTGGTCACCGGGTTATTCTTATGAGTTTTTCGGCGGCGATGCGACATATTGTATCATTCCTGCCGAAGTTATGGAGTTAGGATGTCTGTTAGAGTATAAAGGAAAAGCGTATTACGAAGCTTCCCTGGCGGAACCGATGTCATGCAGTATTGGGGCATTTAATGCAGCCTATCATACAAAAATGGGTGTTTATACCCATGAGATGGGCATCAAAAAAGGTGGAAAGCTTGCCATCATGGCTGGTGCCGGACCGATGGGATTAGGCGCATTGACCTATGCTTTGCATCGTGATATTCGTCCTAGTATGATTGTAGTGACGGATGTAAATCAGGAACGTTTGGATCGGGCAGCCCATTTATTTCCAATCGAAGATGCCAAAAAAGACGGCATTGACTTGCACTTTGTGAATACAGGTAAATTAGAAGATCCAGTGGCATATTTACGCGAAATGACAGGTGGAACAGGCTTTGATGATGTATTCTGTTATGCACCGGTTGCGGCTGTTGTCGAACAATCCAGTGGCGTATTAGGCAGAGATGGTTGTTTGAATTTCTTTGCCGGTCCAACGGATAACCAGTTTAGCGCAAAGATGAATTTCTATGATGTGCATTATAATTCCACGCATGTGATGGGAACAACCGGTGGAAATACAGCGGATATGATAGAATCTTTAGAGTTGACGGCACAAGGACGAATCAACCCGGCTGTTATGGTAACACATATTGGCGGTTTGGATGCGGCTGCCGAAACGACATTAAATTTGCCAAAGATCCCCGGAGGAAAGAAATTGATCTATACGCATATCTCTATGCCATTAATCGCATTGGAAGATCTGCGTTCCAAAGAGGCACAGGATTCTCGTTATGGAAAGCTGGCGAACATTGTGGAAGCTAATAAAGGATTATGGTGCCCGGAAGCTGAAGAATACCTGTTGCATCATTTTAAAGAAGAAGCTTAGTCTGTCTGCTCCTGCAGATAGGCTGCAGGAGGTTTATATATGGAAGGTATGGAAAAGCGAAGAAATGATATCGTTCGCTATGTCAATGAACAAGGAAATGTAACGTTTAATCAATTGAAGGAACATTTTCCCTCAGTCTCGGATATGACATTAAGAACCGATTTAAAAGCATTGGATGAACAACAAAAGCTGGTTCGTATCCATGGAGGGGCTAAGTCTCTGGAAATCGTTACAGGAAATGATGATGTACTAAAGAAACGTTATATTCGAAATACAGAAGAAAAGAAGATTATTGCCCGTAAGGCGTTAGAACTGGTGAAACCAAATCAAACAATTTTTATTGATTCTGGCAGCACAACAACCATGTTGTCGAATGTTTTAAAGGATCAGCCTTGCACCATCTTTACCAATTCGATTTCCTGTGCAGTCGAGCTGTCTCGTTTGAAACAGGCTCATTGTATGTTAGCTGGGGGCACCATCAATGTAAACTCTTTGTCAGTGACAGGTGTCGATGCGGTTCAATTTTTGGAACATGTCAATTTTGATACCGTATTTATGGGTGTAACTTGTTTCAGCAAAAACTCTGGTTTTACTTGTGAATCGTATCAGGATGCACAGGTCAAACGAATTGCGATTCAAAATGCTCGCAAGGTCGTGATCTTGATGGATTCTTCTAAAATCGATAAAGATGGCTCCTATCAATTCTGTTCGATGAAAGAAGCCGATATCATAGTCAGTGATTTCCATCTTCCTGAATCATTTAAAGAAGAATGTGAAAGTATGGGGGTAACGATTCTATAAGCTCTTCCCCAACTTTCTAGTAAGGAAGAATAATATGAAAAATGCACTTCAAAGATTTGGTAAGTTCCTGTCGGCGATGGTCATGCCAAATATTGGCGCTTTTATTGCCTGGGGATTTATCACAGCCCTTTTTATAGCGGATGGATGGTTTCCTAATGAGCAGCTGGCATCCATTCAACCGTATATGTTAACGTATCTATTACCGGTTTTAATTGCCGCAACAGGCGGTCGAATGATTGGAAAAGATCGTGGAATGGTTATGGGTGCGATTGCCATCATGGGATGTATTGCCGGTGTAGGCGGTGTCGATGGACAGCCGATGTTGATGGCAGCGATGTTTATGGGGCCATTGGCTGGATGGATCATCAAAAAATTCGATCAGATGATGGAAGGTCATATGCCAGCCGGTTTTGAGATGTTGATCAATAATTTCTCGGTCGGTATTTTAGGTATGATCCTGGCAATTTTTGGATACTATCTAATTGGTCCATTGATGGAAGCTATCTTAGCAATATTAACGATGGGGGTCAACGTTCTCATCAATCATGCCCTTTTACCGTTGGTCGCAATTTTTGTGGAACCGGCCAAAGTACTGTTCTTAAATAATGCGATCAATCATGGCATTTTTACACCGATTGGTATTGAACAAGCTTCCCAAACCGGTCGCTCAATCATGTATATGTTGGAGGCCAATCCTGGGCCGGGACTCGGCGTGTTGTTAGCTTATTGGATCTTTTCCAAGGATCAGGCAACTAAAGATTCCGCACCGGGTGCGATCATCATTCATTTCTTTGGTGGAATTCATGAGATTTATTTCCCTTATATTTTAATGAATCCGATTGTGATCGTTGCACCGATTTTAGGAAACATATGTGCAATTGCCTTCTATGCATTGATGGGATGTGGTTTGCAGGGACCGGCTTCTCCGGGATCGATCATTGCGTTTATGTCGATGGCTCCCAAGGATGCGATCATTCCTACCGCAATAGGTGTTATACTTGCCGCCGGTGTATCCTTTGCGGTTGCCAGTCCGATCATTAAAATGACAAGTACAAAATCACAGTCTTTGGAAGAAGCCCAAAATCAAGTCAGTGGAATGAAAGCACAGGCAAAAGGATTGATCAGTGCACAAAATATTTTCAATGCGAAGAAAATTGTCTTTGCCTGTGATGCCGGTATGGGATCCAGTGCAATGGGTGCAACAAAGTTTAGAAATCGATTAAAAGCGGTTCGTCCGGATATTGTAGTGACAAATACTTCTGTCGATACTATACCTTCAGATTGTGATATTGCCGTTGTGCAAACTGTACTGCAGGATCGGGCCAAAGCCTGTGCGCCACAGGCGGTTTTGGTTACTATTAAGAATTTCCTGGCGGATCCGGCCCTTGATGAATTGTATTTCCAGCTTTCTACAGGAGACGCCATAGTGACAGAGGCAACACCGGAAGAACCAGAAGAAGAAACAAGTTCTTTATTCGCATCAGATGTATTGATCAAAGATGGTATTTTGTTAGGACAAAAATCAGTTTCTAAAGAAGAAGCTATTACTGCTTCCGGCGAGCTGTTAGTTCAATTAGGTTATGTTACGCAAGATTATGTACCTGCAATGTTAGAGCGTGAAAAAATCGTCACGACCTATATCGGTATGGGATTGGCTATTCCGCATGGTACAACACATGGAGATGATACCATCAAGAAAACCGGCATCGTGCTGTTGCAGTATCCAGATGGTGTAACATTCGGTGAAGAAAAAGCACAACTAGTCATTGGCATTGCCGGTAAAGGCGGAGAACATATGGAAGTCTTATCCAAAGTTTGTACTGCCCTGGAAGATGAAGCGGTCTTAGAAAAAATGAAAACTACACAGGATAAAGACTGGATCTTACAGATTTTAACAAAGTAAAGATTTTATACAATCAATCATAATATACACTTTAAGCCAGGACATAGGATTCTGGCTTTTAAACTGTACTAATGAATTGGTAAGATAGCACTTTTTAGTAATTTGACAAAATAACATTTTGTATATTTGCCCTAAAACCCGTTTTCATTGTAGGCGATATGGAGAGAAGGTATAATATCTCTATAAATTAGAAGTTATGAAGGAGTATGTAAACATGAAAAGATACGTTGCCTTATTAAGAGGTATCAATATAAGCGGTAAAACAAAATTCCAATGGTAGAATTAAAACAATGTTTTGAAAGACTTGATTATACAGAGGTTAAAACCTATTTGAACAGTGGCAATGTGATTTTTTCAAGTGATGAAACTGATATAACTAAGATTACAACTCAAATTGAGGAAATGATTAAAAATCAGTTTCGTTTAGATATTCCTGTTTTTATCACATCGAAGGAAAATCTTGAGGACATTTTACATCATGCGCCTGACTGGTGGGGAAATGAAAATAAAGAGATTTATGACAATTTGGTTTTTATCATTCCACCTGCTACATGCAAAGATGTATATAACGAAATCGGAGAGCCTAAAGAGGGATTAGAAAAAATAAAGGAATACAAAGAAACTGTATTCTGGTCTTGAAGTCGAAAAGAATATCAAAAAACAAATTGGTGGTCTAAGACAGCAAATGTAAATATCAGTAAAAAATTAACGATAAGGACAGCAAACACAGTTAGAAAAATCGTTTGTATGTAGTTGCTTTTCAATCCTGTTTTAACAGTTTCATATCCAGCATCGCACAAAGTGGTCAGTCTTTACGAGTGACCACTCTTTTTTTCATAAGCATAAAACAAGTTATGAACAGCTCAATTCGAATAACTAAAAAGTACAAAAAATAGTTTTCCACTCTATTTGGATTATTTTTAGAAAATCGCATAAATAAAGGGGAAACATGAATTTCTTTGATTTCCATCTCCCCAATTTAATAGTACAGTTGATAAAACTTTTCGACTGTTCATCCTTATGAAATTCTGTCACTATATTTAATTCAACTAATTTTGAACGAGATTTAAGCAGTTTAAATTGACATGAGGCATTTATACTAAGTATGGAAAAAAGCTTTATGTAAATCTTAGTTTTGTAGGTAAAGTCCTCGATCTTCTGAATTGTGATCCTTTTTCGACAGATTGATTTATTTTCATTCATATAAAAAATCACCTTTCGAACTGCTTAAATAGGTTCGAAAGGAGAAGGCCTTTAAAACGTAAAAAAGCAGTAAATTACTAGTCATGCACTAGTTTTTACCGCTTCGATTTTTTGAAAAAATGAATATGGCGGAGACGGTGGGAGAGAAATTACATTTATTATTCATTGTGTTTTAGGGTAAAAGCGTTTCAATAGGGTCCATTTTCCTATTTTTGAGACGCTTTTTTTTGCGTTGGTTTCATTTTATTTTAGAAAAAACATTAGCAAATTCATTAGCAAATTAGCAAAAACAGTATACATTTATATCTCTATATATCGATATTTATTTTTTAATAACACCTAACATATATGTAGAAAGGAAGATAGCGCTGTTTAATGATAGACATTATTCAGGGTGTCCACTAGTGAGCAGGGCAGGCTACCGTGAGCCAAGGGGTGACACAATGAAAAACGAAGTTATAAAAGTCAGAATTGACAGAGAAACAAAGAAAAAATTTAAAGAGAGAGCTGAAGAAATGGGATTAACAATGAGTCAAGAGATAATGAACTTAATCAATGCATCATTTACAGGTGATGCATATTATCTAAATACAAAGAATAGTTTACGGTATAAACAATTGCATCTTTGTATTAGTAATATATATAACATATTAAGCGAAGCAAATTGTGATCGTAAAAATGAATTGATGGAAGAGCTGGGTGAATTGGAATGTCTTTTGTAAAAAGAATAAATTCAATTTACTCAACCATGAATGATGTGAGACGTTTGATAAGTTATTGTGAAAATTCTAAAAATTATTATAACCGGGAGTGTTTTGGGACAAATCCTTTAAATACAGACTATACATTGCAATCTATGGAGCGAGTCAAAAGGTCTTTTCGTAAAGAAACAGGTAACCAGGCTCATCATCTGGTATTATGTATCCAAACCGAGAAGAAGATGGGAACAAATATTAAATTATCTTATGCGGAAGATGTCTTATATACTATTGGGAATTATCTGAATAACAGTGGCTTTCAATGTGTTGGATACATTCATAGGAAAGAAAATTATACTATTGGATATGTGCCTGATGTATTCGAAAATGTGCATATTCATCTGATAATCAATTCGGTCAATGCATTTACAGGCTTAAAGCTAACAAATATACAAAGTTTTTTAAAAAGAATTTTATCGTTATTAAGATCGGAATATCCTAATTTAAATTGGAATAGGGTGATATATAAGTAAATAGGGATAATGGAAGTTAATGTAGAATGTTTAAATATTTTTTCTATAGATCGATATATATATATAATGCATTATTTTTTATAGTGCCCATAATGAATATTTTAATAGGAACATAAAGTTGAATAGCATTAAATAAATATAAATATCAAAATAAACATTCCAATATAAAAAGGAGTGATAAAAATGGAAACAATATTTTACACGATACAAGAAGTTGCAGAAATACTTAGCTTATCAGAACAAACTATACGAAAATTGATCCATGAAGGGGAGTTGAAGGCAGTTCGTCTAGGTCGGACGTATCGTATTCCCTATGAGGCTTTAATTGAATTACGTAGTGCTCATAGTAAATAACAGCCAAGGACGTCAGGCCCTTGGCAAAATTTGTTGCCTCTAGTTAATGATTTTCGGTGTAAAAATACTTAATTTTAGTTAACCCGCACCATTTTAAAATGTGTATTTTTTTGTGTATGTGTTAATCTGATTGTACTCATAGAAACTCTTATATATTTGTATGGTAACTCATATAATACAACCTAGATGAGCATTTTTATATCTATTCATTAATTCCAGTTTCATTTTACAATTCAAGGTGAGTATAAAAAGTTTAATTTGTACTTGATTATTGGTGACATTGTATTATAATAAAATTACAAAATGAATATTTTAATTTTAAGGATAGACTGTAACTCAAGAGAGGCATAACTATTGTAAATATAGTTATGCCTCTCTTTTTTTGGAGGTGTTGTTATGTTAAATTTTTTCAATAGAGAACAGATTTTTTCTCCAGTAAACGGAAACTGTATTGATATTTCAGATGTTAAAGATGAAGTTTTTTCAAGTAAGGCTTTAGGTGATGGAGTTGGAATTATCCCAAATGATAATATTGTCTGTTCACCGGTAAATGGGCGTGTTGAAATGATTTTTAGAACAAATCATGCTTTTGGTATTAAAACAAAGAAAGGATATGATTTATTAGTTCATATAGGTGTAGATACAGTAAATCTGAATGGCGAAGGAATGCACAGACTGGTCAATGTAGGCGATGAAGTGACGGTTGGAGATAAAATTATTGAATTTGATCATAGTTATTTGTCTGATGGCAAAGATATGACTGTTATGGTAATTGCACCGAAAAGAAATATTATGAATAAGACCAAAGGAATGATATCAGTAGGGGAGCAAATATTTGTAATGCGAGGATGATATGAAGTTAATAAAAAAATTAAATAATAATTTTGTTTTAGGCCGAGATAGTGCTGGAAAGATTGTGGTAATTGAAGGAAAAGGTATTGGATTTCTTAAATTACCTATTGAAAATTATCCTTTAGATAAAATAACTAAGACTTATTATGGAATGGATGATTATCAAATAAATTTAATTGAAAGAATAGATACTAGTATTCTTAACATATCAAAAGAAATATATTTGTATGCAAATAAAATTTTAGGAAATGAATTAAATCCTTCCTTATTGTTTGTTTTAGCAGATCATATTCAATTTGCGATTGAAAGGATTGAAAATAATGTAGAGATTCATTTTTCTTTAAAGTATGATCTCTGCTTGTTATATCCTAAAGAAATCGAAATAGCGAATTATGCAATAAGATGTATCAAAACAAAATTAAAATCAGATTTTCCGGACGAGGAAGTAGTAGGAATAGCATTAAATATAATTAATGCTGAAAAAAGTTATTCTAGAGAGATGTATTTTGATTCTATTATAGAAAAAATAATTGTTATTATTGAGAAAACCTTTGAAGTATCTGTGGATAGAAAAAGTTTTAGTTATAGTAGGTTTTATTCTCATATGAATTATTTATTACGTAAGAAAGAATTGAATACGAAACTTTATTGTGATGTCGATAAAATGTATAGAGAATTGATTAGTGATTATAGCGAAATAGAGAAATGTGTAGAATCTATTAGTGATTTTCTGATAGAGGAAAATATCTTTTCTAGAGTTTCTATTGAAGAGAAATTATATATATTTCTCCACGTTTCCAGAATTATTGCAAAATAAAATTTGTTTTTAAATCATTAATGCGCGCAAATGATTTGAAATAGTTAGGAGAAGAAAAATGATTCATGAAAATTTTGCAAAAGATATTCTTTCTTTAGTAGGAGGAAAAGAAAATATCGAACATGCTACGTATTGTGTCACTAGATTACGATTAACTTTAAAAGATCGAGGGATTGTAAAAGATGAAGACATAAAAAAATTAGACGATGTTATTGCAGTAAAAGAAGTTGGAGGCCAGTATCAAATAGTAATTGGTCCAGAAGTAGAACGGGTGTATAAAGAATTTTGCAAAATAGCAGAAATTAAGGAAAGTAATCAAATTAATGAAAATTTAGATGAGATAGATTCTAATTTAAAAAGAATAGATAATCAGGATAAAAAATTTTCATTAAAGAATACGGTTTCTAATTTGGTTGCTTTATTATCAAGTATTTTCGTTCCATTAATTCCAGCGATGTTGGGTGCTAGCTTGATTAAAGTGATGTTGATTTTTACTGACAAATTTTTTGGGATTAATGGTTCAATTTCGACTACGTATCAATTGTTGGATATTCTACAGAATTCATTCTTTTATTTTATGCCTATTTTAGTAGGATGGTCAGCAGCTAAAAAATTCCATTCTAATGTAGTAATCGTTCTATTAATTATAGGATTCTTGATTAATCCATCGACAATGGAAGTTTTGAGTTCTGGAACAGCCACTTTTTTTGGAATTAAAGTAGCAAATGTTAGTTATGTAAGTTCTGTAATTCCTGCTATTTTTACAGCATTTGTTGTTGGTAAAATAGAATCTATTTTACAGGTATACGTTCCGTCAATGATGAAAACATTGGTTGTTCCAGTTACAACAACTTTTCTTAGTGCTGTTATTATTCTTTTACTTTTAGGACCAATTGGTTATTGGCTAGGTTTAGCAATGGCCTTTATATTAGGAAAATTATATGCTTTTTCACCAATTTTATCAGGTGCTCTAATTGGAGGATTATGGAATTTGATGATAGTAACCGGAATGCATATGGTTGTTTTACAATTAGTAAGAAATGTAAATATTGCTGCTAATGGCGTTGATTTTGTATGCGTGGCATGCGTTGCAGGAATTACTTGTAATATTGCTGCTGGTTTAGCTGTGGGGTTAAGAACAAAGAATAAGAAGTTGAGAAAAGAAGCTATTGAATTATCATTAACAAGCTTATTTGCTGGAAATATTATTGAACCGGTAATGTATGGTATTAATATTAAATATAAAAGACCGTTTTATTTTACTCTGATAGGTGGAGCTATTGGAGGTATTATAATTAGTGTTTCACATGCTGGGGTATATGCTCCTGTAATATTTAGTATTTATTCTTTACCAGCCTATTTTGGCCCTGGATTTGAATGGCTGATCATTGGAGTGTTGGTGGCTTGTTTGGTAACTTTTGTATTAACGTATAAATTTGGGCTTCCTGAAGAAGCTTTGAATTAATTGGAGGTATTTTTATGGCAAAAAATTTAAAAAGTGGAATTCTTGGCTGCTTATATGCTGGTGGCTTAGCAGATGCTATGGGAGGAGCAACAGAAGCTTTAAGTATTCAAGAAATTTTAGATAGATTCGGAGGATGGGTTGAAGATTTTGAAGAAAACCAAGACAGTATTTATTTTAAAGGGAATTTTCGAGGTGAAGTGACAGATGATACTTCTCAAATGTACGAAATGGCGAAAATGATAGTAGAAAAGAAGGAGAAATTTTCTGTAGAAGATGCTGCATGTGCATTAGTAAAATGGTCTGAATCTTATCCGAAATATTATCCTAGAAATGCTGGAGGAACAACAAGGTACGTAATAGATGAGTTTAAAAATGGAAAGGATCCAATTGAAATAGGACGCCTTGGAGGTATCTATAGAAGAGGTACGACAAATGGCGCTGCAATGAGGATTGCACCAGCAGGATTAATGCATCCTGGAAATATCGAAGACTCAATTAATTTAGCTATTGTAATGACTCAGCCAACCCATGGGACACAACATGCTTATGCTGGAGCAGCTGGAATTGCAGCAGGGATTTCTGAGGCGTTAGTAGAAGATGCTACAATAATGAGTGTAGTCAAATCATGCATTAAAGGAATAAAGTTAGGATATTCTATTGGTAATTGTAAGGCTAGGCAAGCAAGTGGTTTGCATATCTTACCTAAGGTATTTAAAGGGTTAGAGTTAGCTTTAGATTTTGAAAATATGGAAGATTATTTGAGAAAATTAGATTATTTTGTTGGAAATGATGGAACAATTCAATCAAGTGTAGCGGCTGCTATCAGTATTTTTGTAGCAACTGATGGTGATCCTGTAAAAACAGCAATTTTTTCAACTAATCTAGGAGGAGATACAGATACTATTGGATGTATAGCAAATTATTTGTCTGGTGCGTATGCTGGAATTGAATCTATTCCAGTTAAATGGATTGAATTATTTAAAGAAGCAAATGAAAAAATTGATTTTGACACATTAGGTGACAAAATTTATGACATTGTGAAATAGTAATTAAATTATTATTTCTGTTTAGTGTGTATTATTCATTCCTACATTAACTATATTATAAACCAATAATTTTTATCATTTAATATAATTATTAAAACCGAGGACGTAAAAGCCTCGGTTTTAATGTATTACCATCAACTTATACCATCAACTTATGTAAATGTAAATTCATTCTTATTTCTCTTTATTCAAGGGAGATTCAAGGTTCATTGATTTACAAAAGGTTTTGTAAAAATTTTATGAATTGTAAAAAGAGGTGATAGTTATCGGAAAATTTGACCCCAGAACTAATGGCAGGGCTTGGTTTGTAACCTTGCAAATTCAAAATTTTATAAACGCCGGATTAACAGAAGAAGAATATAAGAATCCAGAATATGTAGCCCAGTATTTTAAAGCGTTATGGGAGCAAAGTGGTAAGAAAAGGTCTTGTGCCATCAGTATATGTGTAAGTGAAAAAGGTCTGTATCATGGTCATATGGCGTTATATGGGAATACCACCACACTCAAGAAAGTTTCTGATATTCTACATAAATCTCATGTTGAGTTATCATTAGGAGGTAAAAAAGACTTAGTTGATTACATTACAAAAACGGGGAAGTTTAAAGATAGTAGTGAGAAGGTTTTATATGTTACAGGAATAGAGAACATAAAAGAAAATAAAGGAAGTCGGACAGATTTAGAAGATATAGAGATTAGGCTGAACGAGGGACAGACTCCTCAAGAAATCCTTGATAGCAATTTAGCTTATTATAAATATGAAAAGATGATATTAAGCGCCTATATTCATAAGCGTATCAAAGAGGCTCCTTTATATCGTGATGTGTATGTTGAATATCATTTTGGTTTAACTGGTTCTGGTAAGTCTTATTACTATGTACAACTGTGTGAAAAGTATTCTCCGAATAAAATTTATATGATGAATGATTATAAAGGCGGCGGTTTTGACAACTATATGAAGGAAGGTGCTCCACCTATTTTGTTCATGGACGAGTTTAAGGGAGATATATCTTATGGTACATTGCTTACGATTTTGAATCCATATTCACGTATGCAAACGCATGCAAGATATAAAAATGTGTATAATCTCTGGGAACGTGTCATCATTACTTCTGTATATGCCCCCGAGGAGGTCTATGAACTGATGGTTAATCATGATGTACGATATACTGACAATGTAAATCAATTGTTGAGAAGAATTAACAAGATTGTATATCACTATAAAGATAATAACAAATATAGGACATATGAAATTGAAGGAAAATACTATAAGAATCGAGAAAAACTGGAGAAAGAAATGCAGGCTCAAAAAATTCATTTTGAACCAGTTAGACTTTTTTCTAAAGAACAAGAAGAAGAACAAGCATGGGATAGAGTTAGAGCTGAGTTGGGTATTGACTCTGGATGGGAAGGAGATTTAGATGAGTGAATACTAAAGTTTTTAAGAAATATGGGAGGTGTGTTATTTATGAAGAAAAGGTTATTATCGTGGAAAGAAAAATATTTACTGTCCCTGAATGAGACATTAACTCTTAAACAAATCATGCTGTTGCGTTCCTGTGGCATGCCCAAGGCAAGGAAACTACGCCAAGAAGTGATAGAGTATTGTCTTGTTCATAATATAAAAATAGAAAGCAAAGGAATTCCCAGTGAAGTCTTATTTGAGATTACGGGCTTGAATGTTCAATATTACTTTGATAAGATGCAAAAAGAAATACTAGCAACTACTCAATCATAAAATAGGGTGGTGTTGTGTATGAGCGTTTATAAATATAAAACAAAGAAAGGTGAACGGTGGTATGTAAAGATAGGAAATACAACTAAACGTGGGTTTAAGAAAAAATCTGATGCGAAGAACTATGAGAAGTTATTGAGCATGAAATCAGAAACACCGGAAAGATTTATGTCTTTTTTTGATGTCATTCATGATTATCTGGAAAACGGAAACAAGAATGTTACTTATGGAACATATGCAAAGAAAGAAGTCGTATGCCGGAATATTATCATTCCCAATACGAAGGATAAAAATATCTATGATATTGATGAGTTAGACTGTCGAGCTTTTAGAAATAAAGTTGAATCGTTAAAATATTCTACTGAATACAGAAATTATATTTTAAGAGTATATAAGTCTATCTTTATTCATGCCAAAAAATATTATAAATTGAAAAATCCTCCGACATATGTTCTTGATTCTTTCCAATCTACATTTGAAGAAAAACTTAAGAAGAAAGAAAAAGAAATGCATGTGTGGTCAAATGATGAATTCAAAAAATTCATACAGTATGTAGATAGGAAAACATACAAAGCTTTCTTTACGGTCTTATTTCAAACAGGTTTACGTCTTGGAGAGATTCAAGCATTGACATGGAATGATTATCAAGACGGTCTCTTGAATATCAATAAATCTCTAACACCAAAAACAAATAAAGGTGCTTATGAAATTAAAGAACCCAAGACAGCAAGCAGTGTACGGAAAGTGGCTTTAGGAGACAATTTAAACAGTTACCTAAAGAACTATAAAGAAACTCAAGAGAAGATTCCGGGATTTGATACAAACTGGTTTATTTTCGGTGGTATCAATCCCCTGCCTTCTACAAGCATTACTCGTATCAAGGATAATGCGATTAAGCAGGCTGGATTGATAAGAATTTCGATACATGAGTTTAGGCACAGCCATGCCAGTAATCTTATTTCTGCGGGAATGAATATCGTAGCAGTTTCAAGAAGATTAGGACATTCAAATATAGAAATGACCTTGAATCGATATACTCATTTAATGCAGGAAAACGAGAAACAGGTCATTGAATACTTAGACAAATCTTCTCAAAATCTTCTCAAAAAATAAAAAAGCCCTTTATATAAAGGACTTGTTTGCCTATGGCGGAGACGGTGGGATTCGAACCCACGTGCCCGTGAAGGCAACTCGATTTCGAGTCGAGCTCGTTATGACCACTTCGATACGTCTCCGTGCCCAGATATTGTACCATAAAAGTAAGAATAACGTAACTAAAATTGATTGAATGCCTTAAAGTGTTTTGATACAATCGCGGTATGGTAAATTTATTAGTCAAACGATTTGTAAAAGATTATCAGAACACGAAAGATTCAGGTGTTAGAAGTGCTGTAGGAAGACTATGCGGTTTTATTGGGATTTTAGCTAACCTGTTTTTATTTGTAATCAAATATGTTATCGGAGTGATTGTCAATAGCGTTTCCATTCGTGCCGATGCGATCAACAACTTGTCCGATGCCTGCAGCAATATCATTTCCATCGTCTCTTTTGTTGTATCTAATAAACCGGCGGATGAGGATCATCCTTTTGGCCATGAGCGAAGTGAAACCATTGCTTCCTTGTTTGTGGGATTGATCGTAGGATATATCGGTATTGAAATGGCCAAAGAAAGTATCGAAAAGATCCTGCACCCTTCAGCGATTGATTTTCGTATTGTTACACTTGTGATCTTAGGCATTTCCATCGTCGTTAAATTATGGATGTATGCTTATAATAAAAAACTTTCTAAAGTATATGATTCTTCTTTGTTGGAAGCTACGGCACTAGATTCGATCAGTGATGTCATGGGAACGGGTGCTGTCTTTTTATCAACATTGATTTCTCCGTTAGTTGGGTGGAATTTAGATGGGTACATGGGTATCATCGTTTCATTCATTATCTTATATAATGCTTATACTTTGATTCGTGAAGTTTTAAATGTGCTATTGGGAGAAGCGCCAGATTCGCACCTGGTGAAAAAAATAGATCGATTTATCTTAAACAGCCCGGAAGTATTAGGCGTTCATGATTTGATGATTCATAATTATGGACCCAATCGTTTGTTTGCCAGTGCACATGTGGAAGTCGATGCTTCGGATGATATTTTTAAAGTGCATGATGCCATTGACAATATTGAAAGAGAAATCAAAAAAGAGATGGGTATTGAACTGGTTCTACATATGGATCCTGTCAAAGTCAATGATCCGTTGACTGAGCATTATAAAAAGCTTGTCGCCGATGCGATACAAGCTTTGGGTGTTTCCTGGAATTTTCATGATTTTCGTATCGTATCCGGTCCAACACATGTCAATCTGGTCTTTGATCTGGTCATTCCATATGATGAAACAATGACACCTTCTCAAATTGAAGAAAATTTATTGGCGCAGATCAAATCGGATAAAAAAGTATATCTTGTATTAACAATTGATCATCCTATGGCTTAAACCTGGATGATTTTTTTTATATCTTTGACAAGATTTAAATCGTCCTGTGAAATCTCATTGGTCACAAGCATATCAAATTCGCGGAATTTACAAAATGTAAAAGGGGCTTTGTCATGAAACTTGGAACTGTCCGTGACCATGATCAACTTTTCGGTTTGATTCATGACATGTCGTTTAAAGCCCAGTTCATTGATGTTGGTGGAAGTAAAACCTTCACAGTCTTTAAAGCCGTCAGTTCCCATGATCGCAAGATCGATATGTACATGATCGATGATTTCAATGGCAAAGGTTCCATAGGCGCGTAATCCAGCATTATAAATCATACCGCCGGTAAAGAGAATATCGAAATTAAAGGCAGCGCATTGTTGGGCTAACGGTAAAGAATTCGTTACGATGGTCAAGCTTTTTTTACCCTGCAAAGCAGGAATCCCTAGCAGAACGGTACTTCCAGAATCCAAAAAGACAACCGAACCATCCTGGATCTCGTTCAAAGCACGAATGCCGACTCGTTTTTTTGCTTCTGCATTTTCCTGATTTCGAAATAGTAAAGGTGTTTCCTGCATCGGATTTTGAATACGGGCATAGCCGTGTTCTCGAATCAGTAAAGATTGTGCTTCCATTTCACTGATATCATTACGTAGGGTTTCCGGTGTGACACCCAATCTTTTGGCAAGATCGATTACGCGTACTCGGCTTTCTTCTAATAAAATCTGCCGAATCTTTGATTGGCGAAGTTCTTTTTTTCTGGACATATCCATTCCTCTTTTCAAATGTATTATAACGAAAGATGGAAAGAATAGAAAATTTTTGTTCAGAAGATTTTATGTTTAAAAACTTTTTGAAAAACGATTTTAAATATTTTGTTTCATCGAAATAACAAGGATAAATTGTTTTTTTATGGGTTTTAGCTACAATGAGTTTGTCCATGAGGACCACTAATCATATCTGTATCCTCCTAATACGGATACAAATTATTCATCCTTTGCCTGAAAAGGCATAAAAACCTCAATGCGAGGTTTTTTCTTTTATATAGCCATAGGTGAAATGTTCACCGCATTTAGGAAATTCCTTTAAACGGTTGTTTCTGCGATAGCTGAATCCGTTATCTATATCGGTTAGCGTATCGATGGAAGATCGATGAATGTTTTCTTTTGCGATACCGGCATTGATCAGCATCTGGGCATTGATTCCCTGATTGTCTAATAAAGCTTTTTCGTTAGACACTCTGCGAATAAATATAGAAGTGTCTATAGGCAGCTTCTGTATCTGTTCTATGACTTCCATGCCTACTTCCAAAGAATCAAACTGCAGGCTGGGACTAAAAAAAGCCTGTGTAGTTTTGGGATGGATAAGCTGATTTTGAATTAGGTGATCTACGGTTTTTGCGGTGATCTGTTGTACGGTTCCTTTCCATCCAGAGTGGATCACACAAAGACAAGGCGTAGTTTCATCGACCAATAAGATACCAACACAATCGGCGGTAAAGACACCGATCAATACATTTGGCTCGGTTGTATAAAGGGCATCGACATCCATGATACTGGTATGTTTATCAAAGGCCCCCTTTCCTTTATCTTTTGATGTAACATGATAAAAATGATCGGTATGTTTTTGCCATGGCAAAGCCCAGTTTTCTAACGGAATCGTGATCTTTTCCAACTCTTTTCGATTGGATAATACACCTTGTTCATCATTACATACGTGCAAAGCCATGTTGTTTTGATCGGGACGAGTCGTATCTTTTAGTGTTACAGCCCCATAAATGGTTGTGTTTATAAACTCTATTTGTTTCATGTTTCTATTGTAGCAAACCAAAACAAGAAAAAGCATTTAAAATTTCTTGAATTTTTAGCACTAATTGCTTGCGTTTGCTAAAGAATATGATATACTGTTAGCAGACAGAGAACAAGAGTGCTAGAAAGGAGCCTTGGATATGGAACTGACACAACGTCAAAAAATCATCTTTAAAACGATCGTCGATGAATTTACACGATGTGCAGAACCAGTCGGCTCAAAGACTTTGATGAAGCTGTTGGATTTTCCGGTATCATCCGCTACGATTCGTAACGAGATGGCAGTCCTTGAAAAAGTGGGCCTGCTGGAAAAAACACATACATCCAGCGGTCGTGTTCCCAGTCAAAAAGGATATCGGTACTATGTAGAAAATCTGATGGAAACCAATCTGGATGCCAATGTGAAACATTCCTTGCAGCAGGTATTTGCCGAAAGACATTATTCATTGGATGAAGTCGTAGAAAAAAGCTGTGATATCTTAAGTCACATGACCAATCTAACGAGCATTGTCTTAGGGCCGGACAGTCGTTCACAAAAACTTCAGCATGTACAGCTGATTCCGATCAGTGAAAGAAGTGCGGTAGGCATTATCGTGACCGATCAGGGCCATACAGAGAATAAAGTCTTTGATTTTGGTACAGAAGTATCGGTACAGGATATTAAGACATGTACGGATTTGTTGAATGATCAGCTGGTAGGAACACCAATCAGTGAAGTTGTTGACAAGATGAAAGAAATCGAGCCTTTGATGGCAGCCAAGGTTGTTCGTCATGAAGTGTTGTTTGAAGCCTTTGTGACAGCATTTATGCGATTTGCCACAGAAAAGGTAAAGGTTTCCGGAAGAAGCAATATGTTGTATCAACCGGAATTCAGCGATTTAAATAAGCTGAAAGAGCTGATGGCTGTATTGGAAAGCTCCAGCTTATTTCATCAGTGGACCGATCAAAAAGATAATGTGGCGATTCAGATCGATCAGCGAAATGAGTTGTTGCAGATTGGAGATTGTTCGGTCGTTACGACAAAATTTCATTACAACAACGATGAGGAAGGGCAATTGATGGTCGTAGGGCCAAATCGAATGCAGTATTCCAAAGTGGTTGCCCTGATGGATTACATGTCCAGCGTGATTGAAGATGTCTTTGCACAAAAAGGAGGCGGAAATGACGATGAGCAAAAAGAATGAGAAAAAAGAAGAAAAAAAGATGGAAGAACAGCTGAAAATCAAAGAACAGAATGATGCGGACAAGGAAGCGAATGTCGAAGAAGTCAATCCTTTAGAAGCAGAGATCGAAAATTTGAAAGAAGAATTGGCAAAGGCTAAAAACGATGTAGCTCGTGCCTATGCCGATACAGAAAATATGAAAAAGCGTCTGCAGAATGAAGCGGATATGACAAAGAAATATCGTTTCCAGCAGGCCGGACTGGAACTTCTTCCAATCTTGGATGGTATGGAAAGAGCTTTGATGGTTCAAAGTGAAAATGAAGAAGTTTTAAATTATGTCAAAGGATTTGAAATGATTCATCAGCAGTTGGTCAATGTATTAACGAATGAAGGAATCAAAGAAATTGAAGCAATGGGACAACCTTTTGATCACAATACGATGCAGGCTTTGATGCAGGAAGCCAAGGAAGGTGTAGAACCGGGAATGGTCATCGAAGTGATGCAGAAAGGTTATATGTTAAAAGATCGTATATTAAGACCTGCCTTAGTGAAGGTAAGTGAGTAAAGGAGGAATCGACTATGGCAAAGATTATTGGTATTGACTTAGGAACAACAAACAGCTGTGTGGCTGTCATGGAAGGTAAGGATTCAAAAGTAATCCCTAACCCGGAAGGCAATCGTACAACACCAAGTGTTGTAGCATTCAAAAACGGAGAACGTATTATCGGTGATGCCGCTAAACGTCAGGCAGTTACCAACAAAAATACGATTTCATCTATTAAACGTTTGATGGGTACAAACCAGAAAGTAGAAGCCGAAGGAAAACAATACACACCACAGGAAATCAGTGCGATGATCCTGCAGTATTTAAAATCTTATGCAGAAGATTATTTAGGGGAACCTGTCACAAAAGCAGTTATCACTGTACCGGCTTACTTCAACGATGCTCAGCGTCAGGCTACTAAAGATGCCGGAAAGATCGCCGGATTGGAAGTAGAACGTATTATCAACGAACCAACAGCAGCTGCTTTGGCTTATGGTATTGATAAGACAGATAAAGAACAGAAAGTTTTGATCTATGACTTAGGTGGAGGAACATTCGATGTTAGTATCCTGGATTTGGCCGATGGTACTTTTGAAGTATTATCGACAAACGGTGATACACACTTAGGTGGAGATGACTTCGATAACGTATTGGTTGATTGGATGGCTGATACATTCAAGAAAGAAAACGGAATTGATTTGAAGCAAGATACAATGGCTTTACAGCGTTTAAAAGAAGCGGCTGAAAAGGCAAAGAAAGATTTAAGTGGTGTTATGCAGACACAGATCAGCTTGCCATTTATCTCTGCCGGAGCCAGTGGCCCATTGCACTTTGAAGCTACATTAACGCGTGCTAAATTTGATGAAATGACAAAATCTTTGGTGGATCGTACAATGATTCCGATTGAAAACGCATTGCGTGATGCCAAATTGTCTAAGAGCGATATCGACCAGGTATTGTTGGTTGGTGGATCGACTCGTATCCCGGCTGTACAGGAAGCTGTACGTAAGGCATTAGGTAAAGACCCTAACCATTCTGTTAACCCGGATGAAGCCGTTGCCATGGGTGCTGCCATTCAGGGTGGTGTTATCTCTGGTGATGTAAAAGACGTATTGTTGCTGGATGTTACACCATTGTCATTAGGTATCGAAACTATGGGTGGTGTTATGACCGTATTAATTCCACGTAACACAACGATCCCTACAAGTAAATCGCAGATCTTCTCAACCGCTGCAGATAACCAGCCAGCTGTAGATATCAAGGTATTACAGGGTGAACGTCCAATGGCTGCCGACAACAAAGAATTAGGAAACTTCCAGTTGACAGGTATTGCACCGGCTCGACGTGGTGTGCCTCAAATTGAAGTTACCTTTGATATCGATGCCAACGGTATCGTTCATGTCAGCGCTAAAGACAAGGGAACCGGAAAAGAACAGTCTATCACAATCCAAAACTCCAGCGGATTAAGTGATGATGAAATCGATCGTATGGTTCGTGAAGCCGAAGAACATAAGGCCGAAGATGAAAAACGTAAAGATGAAATTGATTTACGTAACCGTGCCGAAGGATTCATTGCACAGATCGATGCAATGTTAGAGGATGGCAAAGACAAAATCGATGCCAAACAGGCAGAAGAAACGAAAAAATTGCGTGATGACTTGCAGAAATCTCTGGATGAGAATAATATGGAAGATGTCCGCAATAAATTAGAAGCTTTGGAAAAGGCTGCACAGATGGCTGGTCAGCAGATGTATCAGCAGCAGGCTAACCAGGGCGGACAAGACAACACAACGCATACTAATGATGATGTTGTCGATGGTGAATTTACCGAAAAACACTAATTTTTAAAGTTCTAGCTGCTGCTAGAACTTTATCATGAGATAAGGAGGGAAATCATGGCTGAAAAAAGAGACTATTATGAAGTACTGGGCGTTGCCAAAGATGCCACAGAGGATCAGATCAAGAAAGCCTACCGAAAGTTGGCCATGAAGTATCACCCGGATGTAAACAAGGATCCAGGGGCTGAAGATAAATTTAAAGAGATCAATGAAGCCTACGAGGTCCTTAGTGATAAAGATAAACGTGCCCGTTATGATCAGTTTGGACATGCCGGTATGGATGGTGCCTTTGGTCAGGGCGGATTCCAGGGTGGATTCAGTGACTTCGGGGACTTGAATGATATTTTCGGTTCTTTCTTTGGAGGCTCCGGATTTGGCTTTGGAGGTTCCTCCCGAAGAAGTGCCAATCAGCCTCGTCAGGGGCAGGATCGCTATATGCAGATGCGTATCGATTTTATGGATGCGATCTTTGGCAAGACCGAAACCATTACTTTAGAAGTGGATGAACAATGTTCGCATTGTCATGGCAGTGGAGCCGAACATCCTGAAGATGTACAGACATGTCCGACATGTCATGGTAGCGGCTACGTTATGACACAACAAAGAAGCATGTTTGGTGTGATTCAGCAGCAGTCCGTTTGTCCGGATTGTCATGGAACGGGTAAAAAAGTTACGCATGTTTGTCATAAATGTCATGGCAAGGGCTATGAGCATAAACGTGTAAAGCTGGATATCAAGATTCCGGCTGGCATTTCTACCGGTCAACAGATTCGTATCGCAGGCAAAGGAGAACGTGGATCCAACGGTGGACCAAATGGTGATCTCTATATTGAAATCATCGTACAGCCACATTCTACCTTTAAACGCGAAGGAAACGATATTTATATCAAAGTACCAATCAGTGCTTTGGATGCGACAATCGGAACCAGTGTGCAGGTACCAACCGTATATGGGGATGTTGAATTGAAAATTCCGGAAGGAACGCAGCCAAACACAAAATTCCGTTTAAAAGGAAAAGGTGTCAAAACTTCTCGTCAAACAGGTGATGAATTTGTCGAAGTGATGATTGAAATTCCAAAGAAGCTGACGCGTAAAGAACGTGACTTATATGAACAGCTTCGTAAAGGGCAAAAGGAAAGTCCGTTTGAACGTTTTAAAAATTCATTTAAATAGAAAGAGTACTGAAATCTAAAATGGTTTCAGTACTTTTTTAATCCAATGCATCAAAACCTTGGGCAATTAGAAGCTCATTGGTTTTGAATAAATTATAGTGATGTTGTAAAGCATAGATCAAGATCGCATCTTTTTTTACCTTGGCATACAATAAGCCATTATTGCTTAATGACAACAAGTTATTCGTATCATGTAAATTCAGACGCATGGCTAAAGCCAGCTGAATGATCTTATCTTTACTTCCTTTTTTAGTGCCATTACAAATTTGATACGCATAATTTTTCTGCATATTGGTTTGTGCGATCACTTCACTTTTTTTAAGTCCTTTCTTTTCCAGACAAGCTTCCAAGTAAGAGACAAAGTCTAAATCAGGAATAATTTCTAAAATGTTTTCTAATGGAGTGCTTTGATTTAAAAGGGTGATAAGTTGTGTTGTTGAAATCATAATAAGTACCTCTTAAAAGTATGGTAAAATAAGAAACGAAATCAGGCAACAAAAATGGTTCCCTCTTTAGTTAAAATCGTTAGTACGTTTAAAGACACAGACACGAAGAAAATTTATCTGATACAAAACAAAATGGATCAGACTTTTTTTGTGCAGCGAAAAATGAAGCATGCCGATTATTTTGTGTATAAATCACTGCAGGAACATCCAATGAAAGGAATACCGAAGATATACGATGTACAAATTGAAGAAGAATGGTTGGTCATTACAGAGGAGTTTATCCAGGCGCCTACACTGGCAGAGCTGCTTCCATTTTCAGAGAAGGAAGCGGTAAATATTGTTTGTCAGCTATGCGATATTTTAACGTTTCTTCATCAGTTAAAGCCCCCGATCATTCATCGGGATATCAAACCGGAAAATATTTTCTATAAAGATGGAAAAGTCATCTTATTTGATTTTGATATTGCCCGTTTTTATGATCCCTCTAAGACAAGAGATACCACATTATTGGGAAGTGTCGGTTATGCGGCACCAGAACAGTTTGGATTTTCACAGACAAGCGTACAAAGTGATGTTTATTCCTGTGGGAAACTCTTGCAGGTACTTTTGACAGGACGGTTGGATCTAAGTGTAAAGGGACGTTTTGAAAGAATCATTCGAAAAACCTTGAGTATGGATCCTAAAGATCGATTTCAAAGTGCGGCGCAGTTAAAAGCCGAGCTTCAGGAAATTGGATGGATATTTCCGGGCATCAATAATCGAAGTCGTAAGGGGAAGGTTGGTTCCTGGATCGGATGGATTTTTAGTATTTGTGTTGTTTTATCGATCGATATACAAAAGAATACGTCTTTTAAACATGATAGCTTGTATTTAATCGCATGTTTTTTAGTCTTAGCCCTTTTAGAACTAGTCATCTGTAATCGCCATAAAGTACAAAAATATGATTTACCACTCATACGATGGGGCATACTTTCCTTGATGTATTTTCTTCTTTTGGTGATAGGAATCGGTATCTTATCTCTTTTTGATATGATGCTGCCAGCATAACAATTTTACTTCTGCATTGTCTATAGTTAAGGCAGGCAGAAGTTTTTTTATTCCCTTTGTGTAATTTGATGAAGGGATGACGAAGGAGGTTTTTGGTTATGAAGAAATTAGGGTATGCTTTACTTTGTAGTGCTATGGTGTTTGGAATCACGGCTTGTGGATCGTCGGATACATCAAGTAAAGATGATTCGGCAGATGAGAAAGAAGTAGAAGAACAAGAAACAAAATCAGAGTACGGAGTCAATGAAACAGCGGATGTAGATGGCGTAAAATACACGGTTACTGGTGTAGAAAGAAGCGCCGGTTTTAGCTATAACACGCCAGAATCTGGAAAAGAATATGTGATCGTGTCTGTAACAATTGAAAATGAATCGGATGAAAAAATTGATTATAATCCTTACTATTTTAAGATGTTAAATTCACAGGGACAGGAAGAATCTACAGCTTTTGTGGTTGATTTGGAAAATGAATTGAATTCCGGTGATTTGGCTGTCGGAGGAAATGTATCTGGTAAGTTATGTTTTGAAGAACCGGCAGGAGATACGGGTTTAAAACTAAATGTATATGCGGATATCTTTAGTGATGAGCCAACGTATGTATTTAATTTGAATGTATAGAAAGTAGGAAATGTTATGAATGAACAACCATCAAATGGAAAAGCGATTGCGGGACTGGTTCTTGGAATCGTATCCATTGTATTGATTTTCTTTGGTGCGTATGGTGCTGTTTTCGGGCTGATTTGTGGTGTGATTGGTATTATTCTTTCCATCAAGGCAAGAAATGAAAACCCAACAGGAATTGCAACTGCCGGATTTGTATGCTCCATTATCGGAACCGTGTTATGTGCTGTGGGCTTTGTCGCCTGTGCTTGTCTGTTAGGCGGACTAGCCAGTGTAGGAGCTTCACTACAATAAGAGCCATTGTGCTCTTTTTTTGTCTATGGCACAAATTCAATTAGGACCTATAGTTCTTTCTTCCTATGCTTTTTTTGCACTGTGTGGAGCCTTTGCCTGCATAATCTATGGCTTGTTTTGTATTTCTAAAGCACGAAGAGAACAGTCCGTCTATCTTTTGTGCTATGCCGGAATCGGAGCATTGGTAGGAGCTAAACTTCTCTATATTCTAGTTTCTTTACCGGAAATCTTGGCCCATATTGACCAATGGATCTACTATGTTTCTTCCGGCTTTGTATTTTATGGTGGTCTGCTAGGGGCCATCATAGGAAGTGTTTTCTATTGCCATGAATTTCATAAAGATTTCTATGGACAGACAAACGGTTTAGTACCGATGATTCCTTTATTTCATGCCTTTGCTCGTATCGGCTGTTTTTTCAGCGGATGTTGTTATGGAGTGGAAAGTGATGTGTTAGGAATTCCCACTTTTTCACTCTATGCCAATCCGATGGAATCAAACCGTATTCCGATACAGCTGATTGAAGCTGGCATGGAAGCACTTATTTTTCTTTTTCTTCATTTTTATAAAGGGAATCGCCTGTATGCTTATTTGGGGCTGTATTCAATCGGTCGTTTTCTGTTAGAGTTTTGGCGAGGTGATCCACAAAGAGGAGTTTGGATGTTATCCACTTCACAATGGATATCCATAGGACTTTGGGTGTTATTGTTTCAAAAATTCATAAGACACAGGGATTTGATCAAGTAAAGCCGATATACAATTTGAAAAGCACGAGTCAACTGGCTCGCGCTTTTGTTAATAGATCTTGATTATCCGGGTTTGCTTCTATGCGTTTTTTGGCATAGGAACAAGTCGGATGAAGGTGGATATGGCGATTTCTGGCCTCGGATACGATACGATCGACCAATTGACCTGCGATACCTTGACCACCATATTTTGAATCCACAAAGGTATGGTTGATTATCCATTCATCCGGTACATCCATCGTATAGGTGCATTCGCCAATGCATTTATCTTGATCGTAAGCTGCACTGCGGTGTTTTTCCGGTTCAAATTGAATCTTGATCATGATTTCATCTCCTTCTATTTGAGAAATTCTCTCTAATCGAAAATCGGGTATGATCCAGACTAAAGCGGTTCCTACATAGATTATATAGGAAATCCAGGGAATCCAAAAGGCAAAAACAGGGGCTAAAGCATAGGCGATGATTGAACCTTTTCCTTTCTTATCATTTCCAATACTTTGAGCAATCACTGAATCTTTCCCGTTGATTTGGATCACTGTACTTTGCAGCCAATAGTAAGATAAAGCACAGCACAGAAGAATAAGCCCATAAAGAAATACCGGGATAGGTGCCTTAGGGTGATAACCGATCCATTCTGTGCCAAAAGGAATCAGAGACATCCAAAAGATCCAGTGAAGATTGACCCAAAGAAGTTTTCCGTTAACCGATTTTACCGCATGGATCAGGTGATGGTGGTTGGCCCAATAGATGCCTACATAAACAAAACTAAGAACATAAGTGATGAAAGCTGGAAAACATTCTATCAATGATTGAAAATCAATACGGTGTGGGGCTTCCAGCTTTAAGACCATAATCGTGATGATGATGGCAAGAACGCCATCACTAAAGGCTTCCATACGATTTTTGGTCATTTTAATACTGTGCCTTTTCCTTGATAAATTGCCCGGTTTGCAGATCCATAAATGCCTGTTCCAGTTCTTTTTGTGTATTCATGACAATAGGGCCTGCCCATGCAACTGGTTCTTTGAGGGGTTGAGAGCGTAAAAAGAGGATTTGTGAAGGTAACTCACTACTTTTAAGATGTACCGCAGTGCCTGGGGTTAAACGAACGGCGGTTTTCTCTTCCACATATTCACCACCAACATAAACATCCCCTAATAAGGTGAAAATCATAACGGAATCGTCTTCTTTTGTGTCTAAAGTCAGTTCACCTTGTTGATTAAAGTGAATATCATAATAGTCTAATGGTAAATGATCCCCTTTGTAGCCATGCACGTCTTGATAATCGCCGGCTAAAACACGAATCTTTCCGCTTTTAAAAGATACTTCCGGAATTTCATGGTTTTTGATACTGTGATAAGTGGGTTGACTCATCTTTTCTTTTGCCGGCAAATTTAACCATAGCTGAACACCTAATAAACGATCGGCAGCCGGTACCATTTCTTCGTGAAGGATCCCTGAGCCGGCATTCATCCATTGAACTTCGCCATCGCCAATGGCTTCTTCATTTCCTAAGTTATCACGATGCACCATTTTACCACGGGATAAATAACTGATGGTTTCAATCCCTCTATGAGGATGCATTGGGAAACCAGCTGTATAATCTTCGGGATGGGTGCTGTCAAAAGAGTCCAACATTAAAATGGGGTCAAATTCTTCGGTTGTGTGGTTTCCTAACACTCGAACTAAACTGACACCGGCTCCATCTACTGTGCGATATCCTTTGATTTTTGTTTGAATTTTTCTTTCCATATTCATTTACCTCCTAATTTTTTTAATAAATGGATCAATTCTTCTTTTTCATTTTCTGTTAAACGTGAACAGTATCGTTCGATCCGCTTTAAATTCTCCGGCAATATAGTTTCTACCAGTTCTTGTCCTTTGGGCAGAAGTTGTAACTTTGTTGCTCGTTTATCTTGGGTATCCGGAATCTTTTGAATATACTGTTGACGCTCCAAATTTTTTAAGATCGTCGGCATTGTTCCTGTAGAACTGAGTATCTTATCCTGTACTTCGCCGATACGAAGTTCTCCTTTACTAAAGAGTACTTCTAAAACACCAAATTGACTGAGGGTCAAATTATGTTGTAAAAGAAGCTGTGCCGTTTGACGATGCAGTGCATGTAGGTTGTGGGATAATCCAATCAATATTTTTGTATCTTTATTTTTCAAAAGTCCACCTCCGTATGACTGTTTTATAAAATCGGTCATTATCTCGATATAGAGATAATATAGCGTTTCGCTAGGATTTACAATGATTATGCTTTCCATAAAAAAAGACCTACGTTTAGGTCTTATGATTAAAATGATGCATATAGACAGAAATCATGGCATAGATTGTTCCGGCGATCGGCCAGATGATCCAGGTATTATCCCATCGTCGTGTCAAAAAAGAAATTGCCAGATAAATCGTCGTCACGGCAATCCAATAGATGGATGCGATTGGCTCCATCTTCTTTTCAATGCGCTTATAATCTGGTTCATAATCATCTACTTGCAGCAGCATGGAAAAACCGGATTGTGTAAGACAGGCGTAAATGATCATGGCTACACCAATGGCAATCAGCCATAGCATCAAAGGTGTGCTCATTGCGGAAAGCACGGAGCCTGGTTGTCTATAATGGAAAAGGGTATTCGGCAGGAAGAATCCATTGGATAAAATGGGTGGGAGTACGCTGAAAATACAGAACATGACACCAAGCGCCAGGAAGGTTGTATAGGTGGAATGAAATTCTTCTTTTTTCTTTTCGACAACGCCTTGTACACCATAAAGTAGTTCTAGCTCTTCCTCTTCTAAAATATTAAATTTGTGCATACTTAATACAGAAGTAATAAAGATAGCTGTGGCCAATCCGACAAGAATCAGTAAAATACTGATACCGATGGCATTTGCGGTATCTTCGGAAATAGAAAGAGTTCCTGTTTCTTGAAGATTGGTGACTAAACATAAAAAAGAAAAACCTAACAAACATAATGAAACGCCCATACCGATCTTAAACGCATATTGTCGACGTGCTTTTAAAAATAGGTCTGTATCCTCTAACGATATTTTGTGCACCTTCTCCTTTCGTTCAAAATCCCATTTAGGGTTGCATAGAGTTTCTTCGTTTTCCATTTCCTCTTTTAATAAGTAATCGGTCGATACATCAAAGATCTGTGATAATTTGATGATTTTGTCAAGATCGGGTAATGAGGAGCCGCTTTCCCATTTTGATATGGATTGACGTGATACTCCTAATTGGCTGGCTAATTCTTCCTGCGACCAGTTTCTTTCTTTTCTCAATTGAATAATTTTATCGGCGAATATCATAATCTTGCCCTCCTTGGTGGCTTTATTACATCAAAAAATAGGGTAGCAGGCCACCAAACAGGCTTGAAACTTTGTCAACTGTCGGTTGCATTGCCTATTTTTGGGCATGGTCTTGCGTTTTTTTTGCTTTGATCCGGTCCGAATCTAAGAAGAACATCGTAAACGTAGCACGAGATAAAAGAGTGTTTCGATCGTTAAAAATAAAGACTTCATATACACCAGTTGTTCTTCCGCGACTGATTTCCTGAGCAATTCCAATCAGTTTTCCGCCTTTTCCGGGCTTGATATAGTTGATCGTTCCGGTGAGTGTTACGCTGTCTCTTCCACTGGCAAAGCTGGCAGCTCCGGCAACAGTATCAGCCAGTGAAAATAAAGCGCCGCCGTGCACAAAGCCATGCACGTTTAAGATTTGTTCATCGATGATCATCTCCACTTTGGCATAGCCTTCACGCACTTCGGTTACCTTCATATCGTTGCTTTGAAGATACATGGAAGAGCTGTTTAAACGCTTCATAAGTTCTATATTATTTTCCGTTTCCATAAAGTTCCTTCTTTCTTTTACGCCATTGTAGCATATTTACTTTTCAAAATGATATAATGTCAAAAAAGGAAGGAAGCAATATGGAAGGAAACAGTATTATAAGCATTATCGTCACCATATTATTTATCGGAATTTCATTGTTTACAATCTATGAAACCGCCAGGCGATATCAACGCTATCAAAAAACGTTGCAGGAGTTTCAAAGCGCTCATTCGAATCATGAGGATATCGATCTATCGTTATGGCCAATGGTTGGTATGATCGTTTTGGCCGTGTTGATCTTTATTGTATGCGGCGTTACTTTAACCACAGGCATCGAGGCATCTTATACAGTCATTTATGTTTGCCTGGGCATCTTATTTATGGCTTTGGCAGTGGATAATCGCATTCGATACCGCTGTTCCTTTGCCAAAGATGGTTTCTTTTATGAAGATACGTTTTATCGGTTTAAGGCTTTGCGCGATATACAGTTTAAAGAAGGTTTATTTAAGAAAAGCTATCTGGTGATCAGTGCCGGCAGTCAGGAGATTCCCTGTACGTATAAGATCGGTAAGATCATTCAGGAAAAACAAACCCAGTGGAAAAAAGAGAAAAAGAGAAAGTAGGAAAGATTATGCGAAATATTGTATTGATCAGTCATGGTGAATTGGCGCAAGGTATGCATTCTGTTGTGAAAATGATTGCCGGTGATCGAAAAGAAGTGTATTCCATCTGTTTGAAACAGGATATGGATGCAGGTATCTTTATGGAAGAATGCGAGAAAGTATTTTCTCTGATTCCGGAAACGGATCAGATTATTTTGTTGACAGATATCTTGAGCGGATCGCCGATCCTTAATGCCCTTTCGGTTTTAGAAAATAAAGGAAGACAAGATCAGACAATCGTCATAGGTGGCATGAACATGCCGATGGTTTTAGAAGCGGTGTTTAAAAAAGATCACATTGAAGATTTGCATATGTTAAAGGAAACCTTGATTGAAGAGGCAAAAAAGGGAATCAGCGGGCTTGTAAAATAGTTTAAATGACTATCACAAACTCTCACATATTCTGTCCATAACAATCTCAATATTGTTTTGTATAGTATAACCGAGCCAAGGATAGAGGCTCACTTCATAATCAAAATTCCCTTTCTTAAAAACTTTCCGGAGGAGCGCCTGTTTATTGTAGCGATAAATAGGCGCTTTTCCTTTCTAGGAGTTATTTGTTATAATAGGATAAACGAAAGCGAGTGTTACAGTGAAAAACGCAAAATTAAAACTGATTATGTATTCCAGTGCCGATAAAATTGATGGACAGGGCGTTGGTAGTGCTTATGAAGAACAGGTATCCTTGATCAAGGAAGGTGCGAATGACTTGTTTGATGTAACCATCAATGATTGGACCAGTAAACCGGATATCCAGCATTTTCATACGATCGATCCTACATTTTTTGTAAAGATGCAAGATAAAAAGGCTGTAAACATCGCCTATTGTCATTTTTTACCGCAAACAGTAGATGAAAGTTTGAAGATTCCTTCGCCGTTCTTCAAGATCTTCTCAAACTATCTGATTACTTTTTATAAATCGGCTGATCGTTTGGTTGTGGTCAATCCCATTTTCATCGAAGATCTTGTGAAGCTGGGAATCCCCAGAGAAAATGTGTACTATATTCCTAATTATGTTTCCAAAGAAAAGTTTCATCCTTTAGGGAAAGAGGCACGAGATGCGTATCGCGAAAAATTGGGAATCGATTCAAATGCTTTTGTCGTTTTGGGAGCCGGTCAGGTTCAAACGCGAAAAGGTGTACTGGATTTTGTGGAAGTGGCTAAAAAAATGCCAGATACAACCTTTATATGGGCTGGTGGCTTTTCTTTTGGTGTGATTACGGAAGGCTATGAGGAATTACACAAGCTGCAAAAAAATCCGCCGGAAAATGTTAAGTTTTTAGGAATCGTCCCTCGTGAGGAAATGGTAGCGCTTTACAATATGTCCGATGTCTTGTTTGTGCCAAGCTATAACGAGTTATTTCCTATGACGATATTGGAAGCCATCAACTTTAAAACACCTTTGGTCTTACGAGATCTGGAGTTGTACAAAGACATTTTATTTGGGCATCATATGCAGGCAAGTGATAACGATGGTTTTGTACAATGTTTGAACAAGTTAAAACAAGATCCGGAAATCTATGCGAAGTATCAGTTGGAATCACAAATTTTAAGTGAGTTTTACTCAAAAGAGCATGTTCTTCAAATGTGGCGTGAGTTTTATTTAAGCGCTTATGGTGAAAAACAGTATGCGCTTCGTCAAAAGAAGAAAAACAAGAATAAGAAAAAGAAAGTAAAAAAAGAGAAACGATCATGAAAAAAAGTAAATACGTGCTGAACTTTCTGATTATCTTCTTATTAACGATTGGCGTTTTATGGTTTGCCTTAAAAGATAATTATCGAGAAGTTCTGGAAGCAATCTCACAAATCAATATCTTTTCTCTGGTGATTATTTTATGCTGGGGTATCCTTTATACGGTCGTATGGGGATTTGTGTATTTTGTTCTGGGAAGAAAATATGTTCATAAGTATTCGGTGGGCAAAGGAATTCTGGTCGCATTTGTCGGTACTTTTTTTGCGGGCATTACCCCAAGCAGTACCGGAGGACAATTTGCCCAGGCTTATATCATGAACAAACAAGGAATGAAGGTATCGGATGCGGCCAGTCTTCTCTGGGCTGACTTTATCATCTATCAGACGACGATGATGATCTATGTGACGATTTTGTTTCTGCTGCGGTTTGGCTATTACAGTGCCCAATCGGCATGGTTTAATGTGATCCTTTTGGGCTATGCGGTCAATGCGATCGTCATATTGGCGCTTTATACCATGGCGCTGTTTCCTAAGGTGTATATTCGTTTGGCCGGCTTTTTTGCCCGTCTGTTAGGAAAGTTGCACATTTTAAAGAATCCGGAAAAGACAAGAGATTCCTGGAATCTGCAGATGACTTCCTTCACAAAGGAAATCAAGAGTCTTTCTACGGATATCAAACGTATCATCATTTGTGCACTGATCAATACAGTACGATTAACGCTGTTGTTTTCATTGCCGTATTTTATCGGCTTGGCCCTTCATATTCCGTTGGGAATCTCTTCGTTGTTGGATGTGATCGCATTAAGTAGCTTTGTTACCATGGCCAATAGCTTTATTCCGATTCCGGGTGCCAGTGGCGGAACCGAAGTTGTATTTAATTTATTGTTTACAGGTTTGATGGGCACTTTGACCAGTGCCGTGATGATCCTGTGGCGTTTTTCGACATACCATATTGTTTTATTATTAGGTGGAATCTGTTTTATGGGTGCAAAAAACTATTACATCCGAAAAGAATCGAAAGGAAAAGAAGATTCCATTCAGTTGCATTAGGAGGGTTTATGCGCATAGGATTGTTTACAGATGCCTATTTGCCGGATATCAATGGCGTTGTCAGCAGTGTTGCGACGTTAAAAGAGGCTTTGGAGAAAAAAGGGCACACTGTTTATGTCGTATCCAATCATAAAGGAACAAATATTGTGATGGAGGACCATGTTCTTCGTTTGGGAGGATTGGAGCTAAAAAAGTTTTACGGATATAAAATGTCCAGTCCAATCCAGATCGGTGCGGAAAAATATATTCGTGATATGGATCTGGATGTGATTCATGTACAAACGGAAGCCGGTGTAGGTATCTTTGCCCGTCAGATGGCAAGACAACTACACATTCCGCTTGTTTATACGTATCATACGATGTATGAGGATTATACGCACTATGTCAATCCTCTGGATATCGAAACAATAGAAAAGATGGGACGTAAAGCCGTACAGTCCCTATCACGAATGCTGGGAAATGGAGCACAGGCTGTGATCGCTCCCAGTGAAAAGACAAAACAAGCTTTGATCCAATACGGTGTGACGACTCCTATTTACATCGTGCCTACCGGGTTGGATCTTTCTTTGTTTGAAAAAGACAAGTTGGACCAGGAGCGTATCGAACATATTCGGGAAGAGATCGGTTTGCGCAAAGAAGATCATGTCGTTGTCTTTGTCGGTCGTATCGCCAAAGAAAAATCCATCGATATGCCGATTCGCGCCATCGCCAAAAGCAGTGATCCACATTTGCATCTGGTCATCGTTGGTGGAGGAACCGATGAAGGCTACTACAAAGAAATTGCGGCACAGTGTAATGTGGAAGACCGTGTTCATTTTTTAGGGAAGAAACCCAAGGAACAAATTGCCTATTACTATGCAGCTTTTGATTGTTTTGTTTCTGCTTCTTTGACGGAAACACAAGGCATGACGTACTTGGAAGCTTTGGCAACGGGCTTGCCAATCTTTGGTCGTCGTGATGAGGTATTAAGTGAATTGTTGGAAGAAGGAAAGACCGGTTATTACTTTGATGACGAAGAGGAATTGTTGCGCAAATGGGAAACGTATTTTTCTTTATCAGATCAAGAAAAACAAGAAATGCAGGTACAATGCGTAGAAAAGACAAAGCCATATTCGACAAGCATGTTTGCCTCTAAGGCACTAGCTGTCTATGAGCAGGCCATCGATTCGTATCATCGTGCCTTTACCGTTGAAAAGGTGAAGATGGTTGATGACTTTGTGAAGCTGACCTTAAAACGAGACAGCGATGAAGAACCGGTGACATTACGATTGCCGGTCGATGATTATTTTGATCTAAAGATTGCCTTGCGAACGGAATTGGATGCCTATATCGTAGAAGACTATCTGGCGATGCAGAATTACTATAAAGCGTACAGCATATTAAAAAAGAAGGTCTTTCAAAAAGATCATACAGCCTATCAAATTAAAAAAACGGCTATGCGAAAGCTGGATCTCAGTCAGGAAGAAGCTGAAAGTATTGTAGAGGAATTTGAGAAACGTCATTGGATCGATGATCGTCAATATGCCTTGGATAAAGTACAAGTTTGGTCTACGTATGGATATGGGAAAAAGAAGATTGCTTCCAAACTTAAAGAAGCCGGTGTAGCACAGTCTTATATTGAAGAAGCCTGTGCGCAGGTGGAGCAGGAAGATGAGCTGAATGCGGCCATGAAAAGTGCCCAACGTATCATGGCTACGATCCGTGAACAAAGCGATCGCTTGAAGAGACAGACGATCATACAAAAATTGATCTCAAAGGGATATTCGGTCGATGTGGCCAAACAAGCCGGTGATTCCATTAAATTGGATGGGGATGAAAAGGAAGCTTTATATCTTAGTCTAAAAAAGGCAAAGCGTATGTATGCATCTTTGGAAGAGCCGAAAAGAACCAATAAAATTCGTATTTATTGTCTGCGTAAAGGTTTTTCTGTCATGCAGATCGATGAAGTATTAGAAAGTGAGTCAAAATGATAAAGGATATAGTAAAAGAAGGGCCGATTACTTTAGAGTGTTTGATTGCCCGATGTGAAAGAGGAAAGACAGCTAAGAATACACCATATCTTTCACTGGCTTTAGAAGATTCAAGTGGTACATTGGATGCTAAATTCTGGAATCTGACAGAGGAAATGATTGCACAATATACGACAGGAATGGTCGTAGAAGCGCATGGTGATATCTTATTTCATCGCAATGCGAAACAATTGCGTGTGCGTAAGCTGATTCCTTTGGAAGGAAAAAATGTCAATGATTATGTACAAAATGCGCCCATGAGCAAAACAGAAATGGAAGAAGAAATCATGGAAGTGGTCTTAGCGATGAAAAATGAGATGCTTCAGAAGATCGTTTTGCGTATTTTAGATCAAAAACAGGAAGAATTTTACAGCTATCCGGCAGCTACCAAGAATCATCATAATTTCGTGGGAGGACTTGCCTATCACACTTTATGCATGCTTCATATGGCTAAACACGTAGTTAGCGAATATACATGGCTGGATGCTGATCTTTTATATGCGGGTGTTCTGCTTCATGATGTCGGGAAAACCGTTGAACTATCACAACCGGTTTTGCCGGAATATACGATGGAAGGGAATCTTCTGGGTCACATCAGTATCATGGCATCCTATATCGATCAGAAAGCCAGGGAAGAAGGCATACAGGATGAAGAGTGTGTGACTTTGTTGAAACACATGATATTAAGTCATCATGGAAAGATGGAATTTGGATCACCGGTTTTGCCGATGATTCCGGAAGCAGAAGTTTTAAACTTGTTGGATAATCTGGATTCACGCTTATATATGATGAAACAGAGTCTGGAGCAGACAAAGCCGGGGCAGTTCGGGCCACGTGTCTTTGCCTTGGAAAATCGTATGATTTATCGAAAGAAGGGTGAAGAATGAAAATAGGATTTGTATCACTGGGATGTTGTAAAAATCTGGTGGATTCGGAAGAAATCATGGGAATGCTGCAGGCAAACGGGCATCAGATCATTTCCAATCCGGCACAGGCGGATGTGATCATCATCAATACATGCGGCTTTATTGAATCGGCTAAGGAAGAATCCATTTCGACGATTTTTGAAATGGCTAAATATAAAGAGAAGAATTTAAAGAAGCTGATCGTTTGTGGCTGTCTGGCCCAGCGTTATACCCAAAGTCTGGAAGAGGAAATCCCGGAAATTGATGCGGTGATCCCGATCCGTGATTATGGACAGTTTGCCAAGCGTTTGGAAAAGGTGTTGGATGGCTCTTTTGATAAAAATATAGAGCCAGATCAAAGAGTGCTGACATCCTTGCCATATCGGGCATATTGTAAGATCAGTGATGGCTGTTCCAATCATTGTACATATTGTGCCATTCCACTGATTCGTGGGGATCAAAGAAGCAAGTCAATCGAAGAAGTCATGAAAGAAGTCCGACATTTAGCTTCGATCGGTGTCAAAGAGCTGACATTGATTGCTCAGGATACGACTAAATATGGTTTGGATAACTATGGAAGCTTACAACTGGCCCATTTGATTCGAAAAGTCAATGCGGTAGAAGAACTGTACTGGATTCGTATCTTGTATATGTATCCGGATGAGATCGATGATGAACTGTTAGTGGCGATGAAGGAATGTGACAAGGTATTACCGTATTTTGATATTCCTATGCAGCATGCCAATGCGCGATTGTTAAAAGCGATGAATCGTCGTGGAACCAAGGAAGATGTCAAAGCTCTGGTTGAGAAAATACGCTCGATGTTTGATCAACCTACACTTCGTACGACGATGATCGTTGGCTTTCCTGGCGAAACCGAGGAAGAATTTGAAGAGATGGTTTCCTTCATTCAGGATATTGAATGGGATCGTATGGGTGCTTTTACATACTCCAAAGAAGAAGACACACCGGCATATTCGATGGACGGACAAATCGATGAAGAGGTGGCCAACCGTCGTTTATCGAAACTGATGGCTATACAGGAAGAAATTTCTCGTAAAAAAAGTCAGGAAAAAGTAGGAACTGTGATTAAAGTCCTTGTCGAAGAAAAAGAAGCGTTAAAGAACCGATATCGTGGACGTTCCAAAGCTGATGCACCGGATGAAGTGGATGGACAAGTCATTTTTACATCGGATCGAGAACTGGAAATCGGAAGCTTTGTATCCGTAGAGATCACAGAAGCAAAGACGTATGATTTGATTGGAATATGTCGCGAATCATAGGTTTTGATCCCATCACGCATCCAGATGATCACATTTTGATCCTGGGTTCCATGCCAAGTGTGGAAAGTCTAAAACAATCGTTTTATTATGCCAATAAGACCAATCGCTTTTGGAAGATGTTAGAAGTGATCTTTGATCAGGAAGCAGACACAATTGAACAACGCTTACTTCTATTAGAACAAAATCAGATTGCTTTGTGGGATGTTTGTCATTCGTGTTTACGTAAGACCAGTGCGGATGCGGACATACGAGATGTGATGCCAAATGATATTGAACAACTCTTAAAAGAACACGATTCAATACAAAAAGTGATCTGTAACGGAAAAACGAGTGCTGCATTCATGAAAAAGTTTTATAAGGATATACCGATCGTGGTGTGTCCTTCTACATCAGCAGCCAATGCCAGATATCGTTTGAACGATTTAGTAGAGATCTATGGAAAGGAATTGAAAGACCATGAATAAAATTTATTGGGCAAAAATAAAAGAACAGGCGATCATTCCGACAAAACGGGAAGAAGATGCCGGTTATGATCTGTATCCTTGTTTTGAAGAAGATTATATAGAGATTGCTCCTTTGACGACCAAGCTGGTACCTTTAGGGGTGGCCAGTGCCTTTGATGCGAATTATGTACTGATTCTAAAGGAAAGAGGCTCTTCCGGTACCAAAGGCTTGGCACAGCGCAGCGGTGTTATTGATTCAGGCTATCGTGGCGAATATATGGCGCCGGTAACCAATGTCAATAATAAGCCGATTCGCATTGCGAAAAAAGAAGTAGTCGATACATGGAGCGACTATGAAAAAGAACAAATTTTGATCTATCCTTATGAAAAAGCCATTTGTCAAGGTGTGCTTTTAGTCATGCCTTCTTTAGAGAGTGAAGAGATTTCCTATGAAGCCTTACAACAGATAGAATCCCAGAGAGGATCAGGTCGTTTAGGAAGTTCCGGTAAATAGTTTTGTTAAGAAGAGATTAAGGTTTGGTTAATCTTTTGTAAAAATTTTTATTGCAATCCATAGCTTTGCCTTTTATTATGTAAGAGGATATGCGCACTGCGCTATCGTACAATTTTATCAATTTAGACGTTGATGAGGAGAGAGTTATGGACATATCTTTGGTTTTGGGGTTACTAGGAGGACTGGCCCTGTTTTTGTATGGGATGCAGATGATGTCCGATGGTTTGGAAAAAGCAGCCGGTGACCGGTTGAAGACCATCTTGGAAAAACTGACATCCAATCGTATTCTTGGTGTTATTGTAGGGGCTGTAATCACAGCCATCATTCAATCCAGTAGTGCTACAACCGTCATGGTTGTTGGATTTGTAAATGCCCGTTTGATGAGCCTGCAGCAGGCTGTTTGGATCATCATGGGTGCCAATATCGGTACGACCATCACCGGACAGCTGGTGGCACTGAATGTCAGTGAGATTGCACCGCTGATTGCCTTTGCCGGTGTCGTATTGATCGTTTTCTTGAAGAATCCAAAACTTCATTATTTTGGGTCGATCATTGCCGGTCTGGGTATTTTGTTTATTGGTATGGATATGATGTCCACCGCAATGGAGCCATTACGTGAATCCGAAACCTTTATTTCACTGATCACGAATTTCTCCAATCCGGTCATCGGTATTTTGGTGGGTGCTGTATTTACCGCCATCATTCAAAGTTCTTCAGCTTCTGTCGGTATCTTACAGGCGCTGGCACGAAGCGGTTTGATTGGCTTGGATGGAGCCGTATTCGTATTGTTTGGACAAAACATCGGTACATGTATCACCGCTGTACTGGCATCGATTGGTACAGGTCGAGAAGCCAAGCAGACAACGATTATTCACTTGAGTTTTAATATCATCGGTACGATCATCTTTACTACGGTATGTTTATTGACGCCGCTTACTACGATCGTGGCCGGCTGGTCGCCAGACAATGCGGCGCAACAGATTGCCAATATGCATACGTTGTTTAATGTGGTCACCACACTGTTGTTGTTGCCGTTTGGAACGTATTTAGCAGTTTTTGCCCAGCATATTCTTCCAAGCGAAAAGTTATCGGTGGATTCCGAAGGTCTGATTTATCTGCAGCCATTACCAAAGAGTAATAAGTTGATAGGGCAATCAGCCATCAATGTACAACAGGTCAATGATGAAGTGATGCGCATGATGAAACTTGCCTATACCAATGTATCGGATGCCTTTGATCAGCTGATCAACTATAAAGAAGATCGTTCCAAATCGATTCAGAAACGAGAAGCGGCTGTTAACTTCTTGAACAGCGCCATCTCCAAATATATTTCTGATGCCTTTGGAAATGCCAATCTGAATATGGAAACATCCAAAGCACTGACGGCATATTATACGATGTTAGTTGATATTGAACGTATCAGTGATTATGCGATCAACATGGATCGTCAAGCTTTGGTGACGACAAAAGAACAGATGAGCGAAAACGAAAAACGTATTCTACGTAAGATGAAAAAACGTACATTTAAGATGTATGATTATATCTTTAATCTGCAAAAGGCAGATGACTATAACAATCAGATTGATGAGAACACACAAGAATGGAGAACAGCTCAGATTCAGGGCTTAAAAGATAAGAGCATTTCCAGTGAACTAGGAATTGCCTTCTCCAGAATCTTAACGGATTATGATCGAATCAATGATCATGCGGTCAATCTGGCTGAAGAAATCGATAAAATTGATGCCAGTCTTCATGAAACAATGATGGATGAAAAGATGATATCAAATCTGGCAGAAGAGAATGCATAAGGTCGTCAAGCACGACCTTTTTCTTTGTGCATTCAACGCCTGTATGTGATAGAATAGACATTGAAAATTTGAGGTGAAATAGATGAAAATTGGATTTGATAATCAAAAATATTTGGCCATGCAGTCTGAGCATATAAAAGAAAGAATCGGACAATTTGGCGACAAGTTGTATTTGGAATTTGGCGGTAAGCTATTTGATGACTATCATGCTTCTCGAGTATTACCGGGTTTTGAACCCGACAGCAAGCTTCAGATGCTGCTGCAGTTAAAGGATCAGGCGGAAATCGTCATCGTCATTTCGGCAAAAGATATCCAACAAAATAAAGTGCGCCAGGATTTAGGAATTACTTATCAGGAAGATGTTCTTCGTCTGATCAAAGAATTTCGTAAGGTTGGCTTATTTGTAGGTAGTGTTGTCATTACGCAATATACTGGTCAGGATCTGGCAGACAGTTTCAAACAAAAGCTGAAACGTCGTAAGATCAACTGTTATTATCATTACTATATCGATGGCTATCCGACTAATACACAGAAGATCATTTCCAAAGATGGATTTGGTAAAAACGATTACATCAAAACAGAACGTCCTTTGGTCGTTGTAACGGCGCCGGGACCGGGTTCAGGAAAAATGGCTACTTGCCTTTCTCAGCTGTATCATGATCATGTACACGGTATTAAAGCTGGGTATGCGAAATATGAAACCTTCCCGATCTGGAATCTGCCTTTGACACATTCGGTCAATCTGGCTTATGAAGCAGCCACAGCGGATTTAAACGATGTGAATATGATCGATCCATTTCATTTGGAAGCGTATAATAAAGTAACAGTCAACTATAACCGTGATATTGAAATTTTCCCGGTATTACGCAATATCTTTGAAGCCATTTACGGAGAAAGTCCTTATAAATCGCCAACAGATATGGGCGTTAATATGGCCGGTTTCTGTATCAGTGATGATGAAGCCTGCCAGGATGCCAGTAAGCAGGAAATCATACGCCGATACTTTAATTCCAAAACACGATTTGTTCGTGAGCAATGTAAGGAAGAAGAAGTACATAAACAGGAAATGGTCATGAAACAGGCCGGTGTCAGTGAAGAAGATCGAAAATGTGTTGTGGCGGCTCGTCAAAAAGAAAAGGAATCTCATTCTTTCAGTGGGGCCTTAGAATTGGCAGATGGTACGATCGTTACCGGAAAGACAACGCATTTGATGGGCGCCTGCTCTTCAGTATTGATGAATGCGATCAAGTATTTAGCCGGTATTGAAGATGAAGCTTTGTTGATTGAGCCGGAAGCATTTGGTCCGATTCAGAAGTTAAAGACGAAATACTTAGGCAGTGTCAATCCAAGACTGCACACCAATGAAATTTTGATTGCGTTAAGCTTGAGTGCTCAATCCAATCCACTTGCCCAAAAGGCGATGGAGCAGTTAAAACAGTTAAAGGGAACACAGGCGCATATCACATGTGATGTAGCGCATGTCGATGCTTCAGTATATTCCAATTTAGGAATTCAAATTACGTTTGAGGCAGAAAAACATTAGGAGGTCAATATGTCAAAATCAATTCCATCCAGTGGTGCCGGTGCTATTCGTGTTATGTTAAAAAATAAGAAAGACCTGCACTTTGAACAACAGTCGAAAAAGGCAAATGAGGAAAGAACAAGCTATTTATATGACATATTCTATGAAAATGTGACTGGTACTTTAAATATGTCCGTTGTGGATGGTGAGATCCGCATTGCGGCTTTAAATTTGAGTATGGGCAAAGTCATTACTCTGGAAAATGATCAGAACTTGAAAAAATTCTGTCGTTATATTTTGGAGCAGGATGGTCAATGTTAGTTCGTCTGCATGTGGTCATAGATACAGAAGATACAGGTATAGAGGAAGAAATTAAAGAACAGCTTCGTGGATATTGTCCGGATCTGTCTTTTTCACCATCCAGAGAACAGCCTTCTTTGATGAATTGTATGGAGTTCTATTCTACCGTACAATTGGAAAAGGAACAGGCAGAATCTCTTCGTCAAATGTTAAATAATGACTGGGATGGAGAATTTGATGATTGTGATGCCTATGGCTTTAATACCATCATGTTTCATCCTCATGTTTATTATCTTCAATTTCAAATACAGTAGGTGCGTTTATGATCGATTATACACAAGGGGCTGGTGTGCAATATCACATTGGTGTCAATGAAGAAGAAATAGGAAGCTATGTATTTTTGACCGGAGATCCCGGACGGGTCGAAGAAGTGGCAAAGTATTTACAGGATGCCCACTTTGTACAAAGAAATCGGGAATATGTCACTTATACAGGCTTTTTAGATGGCACAAAAGTCAGTGTAGTTTCCACCGGAATCGGCGGACCTTCTACGGCCATTGCCATAGAAGAACTGGTTCGATGCAAGGCTCATACGTTTATACGTCTGGGCACCTGTGGCGGAATGGCCTTAGATGTCAAAGGCGGTGATCTATGTATTGCCAGTGGTGCGATAAGAGCTGAAGGATGCAGTCGGGAATATGCACCAATCGAGTTTCCGGCTGTACCTGATTTTTCTGTTTTACAGGCCCAGGTACAAAGTGCGCAAAAGCTTTCCCTACGCTTTCATGTTGGGGTAGCGCATTGTAAAGACAGCTTTTATGGCCAGCATGAGCCTTTGAAATCGCCGGTTGGAAAGCGCCTTGCGGAAAACTGGCAGGCGTATTGTGCTTTAGGTACGATCTGTTCGGAGATGGAAAGCAGTACGTTGTTTATTGTTTCTTCCGCATTACATGTTCGTGCCGGTGCGATGTTTATGGCGATTGCCAATCAGGAACGAGAAAAACAAGGATTGCCCAATCCACAGGATCATGATCTTCATCCGATGTTTTCCTGTGCTGTGGAAACGATGAAAGCTTTGATCGCAGAAGATAAAAAAAGGGAAGTTTAACCTTCCCGTAAAGATTGAAATACACTAGGAATTTGATGAATCAGATCCTCCGGCATAAAGCAGGCAGGATCTTTTTTCTGTTTGGCACAACAACTGTGAATATACGTACCAATGGCAGCCGCCTGAAAGGCATTACGGCATTGGCCATAGAGTCCGGCAATGATACCGCATAATATATCGCCGCTTCCACCTTTTGCCAGGGCGGAGTTTGGCTGATGCAGGACATACATTTGATTTTTATGTCCGATCAATGTGATATCAGATTTTAAGACCAGCGTACAGTTAGGATAGCTGGCACAAAATTCCTGCACGGTTCCAAAGGGATCTTGCAGGATCTCAGATAGGCTTCTATGGCAGAGATAAGTCATCTCTTTGATATGTGGTGTTAGGATAATCGAAAAGTCCTGCCGTAAAAGCTCAGGGTGTTCACGAATCGCCCAACAGGCATCGGCATCGAAAAGAGTACAGGTGGAAAGCTGCAAGGCCTTTTGTACCAGTTCTTTGGTGCTTTCCTGCTGCCCCATACCATTACCGATTGTGACGATATCGTATTTTCCGATTTCATTCGACAACTTTTGGGCGGCATCTTTTGAAAAATAGCCATCTATATCATCTCCGTTTTTCAACATCGCAAATTCCATTTTCTGGGCAAGAATATCATGAATGCAATTTGGCACAAAACAGGTCAGCGTTCCGATGCCGCTTTGATAACAGGCTCTGGCTGCCATGGTGATGGCACCGTGCATGGCATAGGAACCGCCAATCATCAAGGCTTTGCCAAACGTACCCTTATGTCCATCATTAGAGCGTCTGGGAAGAAGTTGTTTGGCTTCTTCTGAATCTAAGAGTATAGCGGTTTTTAGGGATGCATGTATGGTTTGTGGAATTCCGATTGGAATGCATTCCAGCTTGGAACAGACTTTTTTTCCATCGTTGATCAACTGTCCGGTCTTGATACAGTCTAAACAAATGGTCAAATCACTGATTATGCAGGTATTCAAGATCTTTCCGGTTGTCGCATCCAGTCCACTATTGATATCGACGGAAATCACAAATGCATTTGAAGCATTGACCGCATCGATCAAGGTCTTGTAGTTGCCTTCAATGTTTCGGGAAAGTCCATTTCCAAAAAGGGCATCGATCACCATATCGGCATTTTGAATCAAAGATAAAGTTTCTTCAAAGGATGAGAAGTGAACCTGTTCATTCTTTTCCAGCATATCCCACTGGATTCTTTCATCATTTGACATGGATGAAGCTTTAGGGGCATAGACGAAACAAGGTCGCTGCAGCAAACGGGCAATGGCTAAACCATCACCGCCGTTATTTCCCGGACCACATAGTATAAGAATTTGATCACCAGGCTGCAGATGTTTTTGAATGATCTTTGTACAGCCTAAGGCCGCATGTTCCATCAGGATCAAGGAAGGTATCTTATGTTCATGAATGGCTGTTTTATCGGCCAGGCGAGCCTGTGCAGCCGTACAGATAGTTGTTTTCATAATTTTAGTATAGTGCAAAAGAGAAAAAAAAGCTTGTATTTTTCAAGCGTATGATATAATGAATTCTAATTGGGATGGAGGTGCATGGAATGCAGGAATCATCAAAGATCAAAAAGTCGATCATACTCAGTGGTTTGGTAGGCACCGGCGGTATGTTTATTGCCAAACTGATTGGGATCGTCTATGCCATTCCCTTTTCTAGCATTTTAGGATCGGATGTCTATATGGGCATTTACGGTCAGGCTTATAATATTTATTCCTATGTGCTAAGCGTATTTACGGCAGGCTTTCCTTTTGCGATTGCGACATTGGTAGCCCGCTATACGGTACTAAAAGATGCACATACGGTTTTATTGATTCGAAAGATTGCTTTTGTGGCGCTGGCATTGATGGGCTTTGCGGGCATGCTTCTGATGTTTGGATTATCTGGGGTGCTGGCTCCTTTAATGGTCGCCCAAAGCAGTGATGTGATGGCCCGCTCTTTACAAATTTTATCACTGGCCATCTTCTTTGTGCCTGTTTTATCCGCTTTACGCGGCTTTTATCAGGGACGTAAAGAGATGGAACAATATGCGTTTTCACAAGCTTTTGAACAAGTGTTCCGTGTCGGCTTTTTATTATCGATTTCATGTTTATTTGTCTATGTTCTAGGATTGGAGAGAAAATGGGCATTGTATGTTTCGGTTTTATCGACATCCGTGGCAGCCATTGCGGCCATTGCGCAGTTTTTGGCTTTTGACAAACGCAAGAAACAAGAAATAGTTTTAGAAAGTCAGACACAAAAAAAGACAGGTATCGCACAGAATCGAATTGCCAAAGAGATGTTTATTTTGGCTATCCCTTATATGATCTCGGCAATTTTTGGTTATTCTCAACAAATCTTTAATGCGATTTTATTGCCGACCGGTCTTCATCTACACCAATACGATGAAGCTACGATTTCAACCATCATTTCGGCAACCAATTATGTCGGGGTAAAGATCACGGCCATTCCGATGATTTTGGCACCTGGTTTTACGGCTGCCATCATTCCGCATATCACAGAGGCTTTGACACGAAAAGACTGGGCCAAGACAAGAAAAAATGTCGTGGATTGTATAAATGTCGTTTTGACTATTGGTATTCCTGTATCCTTCTGTATCTTTTTATATGCAGGGCCGATCAACTATACTTTATTCTATACCGGAAACTTGGATATGAGTTCTTATGTTCTGGCTTGGTTATCTATCGAAGGCTTTTTGGGGACGATTTCTCCGGTAACGACCAATCTGATGATGGCATTAGGTTTAAAGCGAACATCTTTACGGCGGATGATGATCTCAACCATTATCAAAGGTGTTTTAATGGTACCTCTAACCGCAATTTTTGGCTTTGCGGGCAGTGTATTGACGTCCATTGTCGGCGATGGGTATTTGATTGTGTTTAACCTAAAAGAAGTGCGTTCCGTGTATCAGATTCGTTTTCATAAAACATTACAGATCGTATCCCGACTTTTGTTGGAGATCGCATCGATGTTTATCGTTTGTACTCTTTTAAACTGGATCGGCCTCAATGGAGTCGATGGCTCAAAATGGATCGCCTTTATCAAGATGGCCTTTAATGGTCTTTTGACACTGGGAGCTGGTGTTGCGGTTGCCTGCTTTATGCATCTGCCGCAGGCTGTTTTTCATATTCATATTCATTTACCACGTAGAAAAGGGGCATAGTCAATGTACGATATCATTGTAATAGGAGCTGGGCATGCCGGTATCGAAGCGGCCATGGCAGCTTGTCGAATGCATAAAAAAGTGGCATTGGTGACCTTGGATATTCAAATGGCAGGCTCTATGCCCTGTAATCCAAGTGTCGGTGGTCCGGCCAAGGGCATTGTTGTAAGAGAGATCGATGCTTTAGGTGGTTTAATGCCCATCGTTGCCGATCAGACCGCTTTACAGTTTAAAATGTTAAATACGACCAAAGGTCCGGGTGTTTGGTCTTTGCGTGTACAAAGTGATAAAGAAGAATATAAAAAACAGATGGCTTCATTTTTACAGAATACCAAAGGACTAACGGTGATCGAAGATGCCTGTACGAATTTGTTGATTGAAAACCAGCGTGTAACCGGTGTACATTTAAAGACACGTGGCAATGTTTTGGCCCAAGCTGTCATTTTGACAACGGGAACCTATATGACATCAACGATCCTTCGCGGACATACCGCAACGGTATCCGGGCCGGAGGATCAACCTACGATTCAATCGTTGTCGGCTGGTCTGCAGGAACATGGAGTCCGTCTGTTTCGCTTAAAAACCGGAACGCCGCCACGTATCTTACGTGACAGTATTGATTTTTCCAAAGCTGAAAAACAACCCGGTACACCGAAGTTTTTCAGTTTTAGTGAAACCACAAAACCAGAAGACATTTTACCTTTTGACAGACAGGAAATCTGTCATTTGATCTATACAACACCAAAAACACATGAAATCATTCGTGAGCACCTGCAAGATTCGGCGATGTACTCCGGTCTTGTCAAAGGCGTAGGCCCTCGTTACTGCCCCAGCATAGAAGACAAGTTAGTACGCTTTGCGGATAAGGAAAGACATCAGCTGTTTCTGGAGCCGGAATCCAAAAGCCTGGATACCATTTATTTACAGGGATTTTCCACTTCTATGCCTATTGATGTGCAGGAACAAATGGTTCATTCTCTGCCGGGTCTGAAAAACGCAAAGATTGTAAAATACGCTTATGCGATCGAATACGATGCGATAGATCCTTTACAGATGAAACCAAGCATGGAAAACAAGGTCATTGAAAATTTATTTACGGCCGGGCAGGTCAATGGTACCAGCGGTTATGAAGAAGCAGCCGGGCAGGGTTTGATGGCCGGAATCAATGCCGCTTTAAAAATAGATGGAAAAGAACCGTTTGTTTTACGAAGAGATGAAGCTTATATCGGTGTTATGATCGATGATCTTTGTACTAAAGGCACCAAAGAACCATACCGTCTGTTGACTTCCAGAGCCGAATATCGTCTGTTACTGCGACACGATAATGCCGATCAGCGTTTGTTGGAAAAGGGATACCAGTTAGGTGTTGTATCCCAAGAGCGCTATGAGCAGTTTCAAAATAAGATGGAGACGATTCAAAAAACGAAAGAATTGTTACAGGAAGTGCATATCAAACCAACGGAATCCATCAATGCGTATTTATCTTCTTTAGGCTTTGATCCTTTACAGCACGGATGCAGTGCTTTGGAGCTTTTAAAGCGTCCACAGGTAACGATCAAAGGCTTGCAGTCCTGGATTGAACAGAATATAGATGCTTCTGTTGCCAGACAGATCGAGATTGAAGTGAAATATGCGGGGTATATTGAAAAGGCAAAACGCGATGCACGTCATTTACAGGCGATGGATCAAAAGAAGCTTCCAGAGGGTTTAGATTATCTGCATATGGATAATTTGCGTTTGGAAGCTCGACAAAAGCTGGATCAGATTCGTCCTTCTACGTTAGGACAGGCTTCCAGAATTTCCGGTATCAACCCCAGTGATATTGCGATATTGTCATTATGTGTAAAACCACATAAAAAATGATATAATAATAAGGGGATTCATATGAAAAGAGCATATAAAGTCAAACGAACCGAAAGACAAGTCAAAAAAGTGTCGATCTCAAAAGGAAAGGCCATGCGAAAAGCTGTTCTTTGTGCGTTCTTGTTAGGGGGAACCATCTATTTGACATGGAGTGGCATACAAGATCTACAGACAACGGCACAACTTCGGTTAAACATACAGGAGAATAAAGATCAGATTGCGGATTTGGAAAACGAAATGAAAGATTTGGAAAAGACGTATCAGAATCTAAGCAATCCGGATTATGCCCGCTATTTTGCCATGGGGCGTTATCACGTGACCCAGGATGGAGAGCAGGTCTTTATCTTTCCAAGCGCAGATAAACAAGAGTAAAACAGTCATCTCAAGCCTATTGGGATGACTTTTTTCATGCCGAAAAGATCATGTTGTGCAGAATTTTGCCCTCTTGTACCGCTTTTCTTGTCAACGCAATAAAAATCTGTTTATCTGAAGGCGGAGGTTATTATGAAAACTGATACAATTCAAATCTGTTTAGACGTAGAAGATGATGTTTGGAATGAATGGTGTCTGTATCATGAAGTGCCCAATCGGACTCGTATCCATTCCAATACGATTCGTATTCCAGGTGTCATCACCCGGCAAAATGCCTGCTTTCTTCAAAATAAGAAGATGTATGGACTTCATGGCTTCTGGATTGAAACCAAAACACTGGTCAGGCATCGATATTACTGCTCGCAAAATATTACTGTGGATCTTTTTACGCATAGAGTTTATGTAGCGGATAAAATGGTCAAGCTTAATCCCTCGGATTTTGATCTGCTGGTGCATTTTTTAAAACATCCGCATCAGGTATTATCCAGAGATATGTTGATCGACTTATTGGAGATGAGAAAAAATCGAGTGATGCAGGACAATGCGCTTTCTGTGCATATACGTCGGATTCGTAAGGCCATTCAAAATAAAACGCTCATTTTGACGGTTCCCATGGTGGGATATATGTGGACAAGTGATGTAACTAGCGATAAATAGGGCGCTTGAATAGCGAAAGAATTTGAAAATCGAACGACAGATAGTTATAATAGACACAGTGTGGAGGGAAAACTATGTCAAATCGATTTGATTCAAAGGAAGTTTTTATCGAGCGGTATAAACAGGAAGTTTCTGAAACATATGGTCGAGATTTTGAAGAAACTTTCCCGGCAGAACGATATCAGGTATTAGGAAAGATGATTCGTGATTATGTCGGAATCAACTGGAAAGAAACAAAAAATGCGATTCGAAAATCACAGTCAAAACAGTTATATTATTTTTCAATGGAATTTTTGATGGGGCGCTTGTTGACAAGCAATCTGATGAACTTGGGAATTTACGATCTTGTCAAAGAAGGATTACAGGATCTGGGCATGGATCTTAATGATATGGAAGAAATGGAAAGCGATGCCGGTTTAGGAAACGGTGGTTTAGGACGTTTGGCAGCCTGCTTTATGGATTCTTTGGCTTCCCTGGATTTAGCTGGACATGGAAACTGTATTCGTTATCGCTATGGTCTTTTCAAACAGAAGATCGTTAATAACGAACAGGTAGAATTACCGGATTGTTGGTTAAAGAATGGTAACGTATGGGAAGTTTGGAAACCGCATCATGCGATGCAGGTACCTTTTGGCGGACAATTGGATGCCTATATGGATCAAAACGGAAAATTCCGTTCCAACTATCATCCAGAATTTGTTGTGCGCGCCGTACCATATGATGAACCGATTATCGGTTATCATACGACAACGACCAATACATTGCGTTTATGGGATGCTGAAGTCGATGAAGACTTTGTGCAGGCCGGACAGTTGAATAAATATTTGAACGATGTTATGGCTATTACAGCCAACGTGTATCCGGATGATTCTACAGAAGAAGGAAAGCTGCTTCGTTTGAAACAGGAATATTTCTTCGTGTGTGCTGGTATTGATCAGATTATTCGTTCTCATTTACGTGCGTATCCAAGTTTGGATAATTTGGGTGAAAAAGTGGCAATTCAGTTAAACGATACCCATCCGGTATTAGTCATTCCGGAATTGATGCGTGTATTGTGTGATGATTATGATTATGAGTGGGATCACGCATGGGATATCGTGACAAAAACGGTTGCTTATACAAACCATACGGTTATGGCTGAGGCTTTGGAAAAATGGCCACAGGAAATGATGCGTTCTTTATTGCCTCGTATTTATATGATCATCGAAGAAATCGATCGTCGTTTTAAATACGAAGTGGATCATAAAGGGATGGGCCATGTATGGAACAATGTAGCCATCTTAAAAGAAGGTCAGGTTCATATGGCACATTTGGCCATTGTCGGCAGTCACAGCGTGAATGGGGTAGCTAAGCTGCATACGGAAATCTTGATTCATGATGTCATGAAGGATTTTGCGGATCTATATCCAGGTCATTTCAACAATAAGACGAATGGAATTACGCATCGTCGCTGGTTGTTGTATTCGAACCCACAACTGACAAAATTGTTGGAAGATACGATCGGTGATTCCTTTAAGACGCATCCGGAAGATTTGGAAAAATTAATGGAACACGTAGATGATCCAATCCTGCAGCAGCGCTTTATGGATGTAAAACTGGAACGTAAACAGATTCTTGCCGATTATGTCAAGAAGACATTAGGTATTGATGTGGATGTAAATTCGATCTTTGACTGTCAGGCTAAACGTTTACATGCCTATAAACGTCAGTTGTTGAACATTTTCCATGTTATGCATCTGTATTTGAAGATGAAGGAAGAACCAAGCTTTAGAATTTATCCGCGTACTTTCTTCTTCTCGGCTAAGGCAGCACCTAGCTACATGCTGGCAAAAGAAATCATCAAGCTGATCAACATGGTAGCTGATAAGATCAATAACGATCCGGAAATCAATCAGTATATTAAAGTGGTCTTCATTCCAAACTATTCAGTTTCAGTGGCCGAAATTTTATTGAATGCGGCAGATGTCAGTGAACAGATTTCTACGGCCGGAAAAGAAGCCAGTGGTACGGGAAATATGAAATACATGATGAATGGAGCCATCACTTTAGGAACTTTGGATGGAGCCAATGTGGAAATCGTAGAACGTGTCGGCTATGAAAATGCGGAAATCTTCGGTCTGCGTGTGGAAGACATCGAAGAAGTGAAGAAAGAAAACTCATATAACGCATGGCATATCTATCACAACAACTATCGTGTTCGCCGTGTGATCGATTCTTTGAAAAATGGAACATGGTCCTCCAATCCAGATGAATTCCAGCTGATCTACAATGATCTGTTGTTGCGAAATGATGAGTTCTATGTTTTGGCGGATTTTGATGCCTATGTGTATGCACAACGTCAGGTAGAAGCTCGTTATCAGGATAAGACAAGCTGGGCTCGTACGATGTTGATCAACATTGCACAGAGTGGATATTTCTCCAGTGATCGTACGATTCGTGAATACGCTAAAGAGATCTGGGATATTCATCCGATTCCTTTTGAAAAGTAAAATGAGAAGTGAGGTTGAAAAACTTCACTTTTTTTGTATAGTAATGATGAAGAAGCGAGGAAGAATATGAAACGTATAGTATTGTTAGGGGCGACAGGTTCCATCGGAAGACAAACTTTGGATGTGCTTTCCAAGCATCCGGATGAATTTTCTTTAGTGGGAATTTGTGCCGGACATAACGCAAAAGAACTTAAAAAAATTGCGGAGGCTTTTCCATCGGTAGAAGCAATCGGTTTATTTGAAAATAAGGAAGGAATTACTTTTTTGTGTGATCATGTCTTTTATGGCGAAGAGAATATGCTGCAGTGTATCCAACATTGCGATTATGATCTTTTGGTCAATGCGGTTGTCGGTTTTCGTGGCTTGAAGCCTACTTTGGAATCGTTGCGCAAGGGAAAGGATGTGGCTCTGGCTAATAAGGAAAGCCTGGTGGCCGGCGGTGTTTTGGTTAAAAAGATGTTGGAAAGGACTAACACAAAATTATATCCGATCGATTCCGAGCATTCGGCGATCTTTCAATGTCTGCAGGCTGGTAAGAAAGAAGAAGTGCGGCGTTTGATCATTACCGCATCGGGCGGAAGTTTTCGTGATCGTACCAGAGAACAGCTTCAGGATGTCAGTGTGGAAGAAGCATTGGCACATCCAAACTGGAATATGGGCAAGCGTATCACAATCGACAGTGCCACCATGGTCAATAAGGGCTTTGAGGTCATAGAAGCGCATTATTTGTTTGATCTTCCTTATGAAAAGATCGACACGGTCTTGCATGCTCAAAGCTTGATTCATTCTATGGTGGAATATAATGACAATGCCATCATGGCACAGCTTGGTTCGGCCGATATGCGTCTGCCGATACAGTACGCTTTAATGTATCCAAACCGTCCGTATTTAAAAGAAGAACATCCGTTAGATATGACAAAGACGCTAACCTTGGATTTTAAAGAAATGGATTACAAACGGTATCCTATGTTGAAACTGGCGTATCAGATTGGGAAAAAAGAAGGAAATCTGGGTGCTTGTTTTAACGGAGCGGATGAAAAAGCGGTAGAGTTGTTTTTGGACAAAAAGATCACTTTTTTACAAATTGAAGAGAGTATTGAAAAAGCCGTAGAAGCTGCTACATTTATTGCGGATCCGACTTTAGAGGAACTGGAAAGAACGGATCTGGAGGCACGAGAATTTGTCGTTCGATACTGGGGACTGGAAAACCAGTAAAAAATAAGGTAAAATACAAGTTGGTATAAGAAACGTGAGGAGTGATGGATCAATGAAAAAAAGGATCGCATACAGTCTGGCTTCTGTGGTGGCAGCTTCTGCCATAGGCTTTTCCGGCATGCCGATTTATGCACAAACGACCCCAACACAGACGACTGTAGTACAGACAAAGGAAATCAAGGATCCGCAGCATTTTGTTGATCTGTACTGTTCATTAAAAAAGGTAACGATCGATCCTAAAAAACAAGAGATCGTTACTTATACAGTCTATGAAACTGTAACAGAGAAAAACTATGAGCAGATCCTGAGTGGTAAAAAAGTGTATGATACCCTAGATAAGGATATGCAAAAAGCGATCAATGAGATTTTATGGAATACCAAGAATAAAGAAGAAAAGCCTCTGGAAAAAGATTATGGAAAGCTGTATGAAGAAGCACTTTTGATGCAGCAGACCGTCAAGGAAAAAGAAGAGGCAAAAGTGGAAGAAAGTGAAGAAGTCACAAAACCAGAACAGGATGGAGATGAAAAGAAACCACCTGTAACAGACGAGTCTACCTCTTCACAAGAATCGCAGACGACACCCGAAGATAACAAAGAGACAGAAAAAGTCGAAGAAACAAAACCGGCTGAAGATACAGATTCAAAAGCCGAGGACAATACAAAGGATGAAACAGAAGTAAATCCGGATGAAGAAGCTATAGAGACTCCTGTGGAAGAAACTTCGGATACGCTTGAAGCACCGGTTATTGTGCCGACAATGTTTTTGTCCAAGGCAGAACCAGCAGAAGAAACTTTACTGGTTAGTGCCACACAGGCTGCTCCTAAAACAGTAGAGCCACAAGTGGTTACACCTGCTGTACAGGAAACAAAACCGGTTGTTTCAGAGACAAAGGAAACAGTAAAGCCAGTCGTATCGAACGCATTAGAGTTAAACGCATTGGATCCGGATGTACAAAATTTCATCAAGAATTATCTGATGGATGCCAATGGCAATCTTTATACTTCGGTAACGATGTATAACTATCGCCAGATCTTATCTGGTGTTGCCGGTTATTCGGATTTATCTACTGATAAGGTTTCACAGTTAAATTCCTATTTATTGGCCAATGGAAGCCAAAGATATTTCTCTTTGGTCAATCAGTGCCAGCGTATTGAAAATCAGGGAAGTACATTGACAAAAAGACCGGTCGTAGATACATCGACTTCCAGCGGATTTGGATTGTATGGAGCTTTAATGGCTTTATCTTCCGTTGGATTTGGCTTTTTGATCAAACGTAAGAAAGAAAAGGATCTGTAAGAGATCGCCAAAATGGCGATCTTTTTTTCTGCCTTTCTTTGTATAAGGAATTTTTGTATAATAGAAGACAAGAAAGGTTTGTGATAGAACCATGGTCATCAAAGAGTATAGTTTAAAAGATTTGACTACAGCCTATTTTCAGAAAAAATCACAGCTGTATCGTTCTGGCGGATATCGTCATGCCAAATATTTAAGGCGTAATTTTGAAGACTATCAGGCACATTTTTTTGCCTTTTTAATGGATGTCAATGTATGCCTGTTGCCGGTATATATATGGGTCATTGAGTTTTTATTGATTCTTTGTGGATTGATCCCACCTAATTTCTTTGATCTTTTGTTTTATATCATGTATGCCTTGTTGTTTGTTGTCAGCGTGTTATTGTTGCCGATATTTTCGGCTCGCTGTAAAGGACAGTCGATCGGATATGTCTTTACCGACTTAAAGCTGGTAAAGAAAAACAAAGAAGAAGCATCAGCTTTAAAAGTCATCTTTCGACAGATGGTTGGCTTTGGGATTCCGCTGATGGTTTTCGGTTTCTTCTTCCAGACTTTTGGCATCGTATTATGGTGGCTTGTCAATGGCCTGGTAGCTCTGTTGACGCCTTGTCAACAGACGTTGGTCGACCTGTTCTTTAATACCGTTACTGTACGTGAGCCAATCACCAATATTCGCTTTGAACAGGAAGTAAAAGAAGAAATCAAAGCTGATGTAACGCCAATTGATTTGCATATTCGCTCGAATTATAGCGATGATGCATCGAATGATGTCGAAGAAATCTTTAAAGAAGCCAAACAGCTTGGCATGGAAACAATATCGATCACCGATCATAACTGTGCCAGAGCCAATGCGGCTGCCAGTCGATTTGCACCACTTTATGGTATACAATATATACCGGGTGTGGAAATCGATGCACAATATCGCAGTACTCGAATTCGTATTTTGGGATACTACATCGACTGGTCTCATGAAATCTTTGACGATCTGGAAAGAGAATCCTTGATGCGAGAAAAGAAGATGTCGATCGAACGTGTACAGCGTTTTGAAAAACTGGCAAAGGTAAAGATCGATACAAGATCCATTATGGAGAATTCAAGATTTCAGACGATTACTCCAACGGATATCACAAACATGGTGTTTAATAATGCGCAGGTGCGTTCAATGCCGTTGGTAAAAAAATACGTGGATGCTTATGAACCAAAAGAAGCAATGCGTCGTTTCCGCAAGGATGTATTTGGTAAGAATGGTCCTTGTTACGTGCATTGTACCTATCCGGCAGCCAAGGATATCATTCAAGCCATTCATGAAGCCGGAGGTATTGCGATTTTGGCAAGTTGGCATCTGGATTCTATCAGTGATGATCTGATTGAGGAAATCATGCGTTTAGGCATGGATGGTATCGAATGTTTCAGTCCGGATATTCGTGAAGAAACAATGGCTTCCGCCATTCGGATCGCCCAGAAGTATAAAGCGTTTATCTCCTGCGGAAGCGATTATCACGGAACAACAAAGCCGGATCGTCATTTAGGGATTACAAATTGTCCGGCAAAAGCATTACCGCTGGTTCGTATCTTGACAAAAGCTGCTTAAAGAAGGTGTTTTCGCCTTCTTTTTTCTATGTACTTGTTTAAACAAAATTTCTATCGTATAATACAGGCATTAAAAGGCAAAGAAAAGTAGAGTACCATTTGGACTGTGCAAAGAGAGCAGAAGTTTGGTGAAATTCTGTGGCAGAAAAGATGGGAACATGGACTTGGAGCCGTTCTTTTGAACAATGTAGAAAGAAACGTAGCCGGCGTTAACGGCCAATGAGGTGTCTGCAGGCATAGCCTATACAGACGCGAACTAAGGTGGTACCACGAAGCTTTCGTCCTTGGGAGGAAGGCTTTTTTATTTTATAGGAGGACAATATGGAAAATAAAGGACCTTTTTATTTAACAACTGCAATCGCCTATACATCCGGAAGACCTCATATCGGAAATACGTATGAGATCATTTTAAGTGATGCGATTGCCCGCTTTAAAAGAGCACAGGGATACGATGTGTTCTTCCAGACCGGAACCGATGAACACGGCATCAAGATTGAAGAAAAGGCCAAGGAAGCCGGTGTATCCTGCCAGGAATTTGTCGATTCCATTTCGGCAAAGATTCGTTCGAATTGGGATTTGATGAATACCAGCTATGACTACTTTATTCGTACCACGGATGAAGATCATATGAAACGTGTACAGAAGATCTTCCGCAAGCTGTATGAACAGGGTGATATATACAAAGGTGTGTATGAAGGATGGTATTGTACGCCATGTGAATCATTCTGGACAGAATCGCAGTTAGTGGATGGTAAATGTCCGGATTGTGGAAGACCGGTGCAGAAAGCCAAAGAAGAAGCTTACTTCTTAAATTTACAGAAATATGCCGACCGTTTAATTCAATATATTGAAGAGCATCCGGATTTTATTCAGCCGGAATCACGTAAAAATGAAATGTTGAACAACTTTTTACGTCCGGGATTACAAGATCTATGTGTATCCAGAACTTCCTTTAAATGGGGGATTCCGGTTGATTTTGACGAAGGACATATTGTTTATGTATGGATCGATGCGTTATCTAACTATATCACTTCTTTAGGCTATGATGCCTATGGCAACAGTGATCCAAAGTATAAAAAATACTGGCCGGCTACTCATATCATCGGAAAAGACATACTGCGTTTCCATACGATCTACTGGCCAATCATCTTGATGGCTTTAGGAGAACCATTGCCAAAGAAAGTCTTTGGGCATCCATGGCTTTTGATCGGTGATGGAAAGATGTCCAAATCTAAGGGAAATGTCATTTATGCCGAAGATTTGGTACGTCATTTTGGTGTGGATGCGGTGCGTTACTATTGTCTGCATGAAATGCCGTTTGCACAGGATGGAACGATCACATGGGAGTTGGTCGTAGAAAGAATCAATTCCGATCTGGCTAATATTTTGGGAAATCTGGTTTCTCGTACTGTAGCAATGTCTAATAAATATTTTGAGGGACAGATTTTGAATCCACGTGTCGAAGAAGACGTCGATAAAGAATTGATTGAACTGGCAGAGAACACGTTATCTAAAGTGGAAGCCAAAATGGAAGAACTGCGCGTGGGGGATGCGTTAGATGAAATCTTTACGCTGCTGCGACGTTCAAATAAATACATTGATCAGACGATGCCTTGGGCGCTGGCCAAGGAAGAAGATAAAAAAGATCGTTTGGCAACCGTATTGTATAATTTATTGGAATCCATTCGTATCAGTGCTGTTTTATTGAAGAGCTTCCTGCCGGAAACGGCTGATAAGATCTTAGATACATTGCATACGAATCAACGTGATTTTGATTCGATTCAGACTTTTGGACAGTTAGAAACAGGCATCCAGGTAGAAAAGAAACCGGAAGTTCTTTTTGCCCGTATTGATGAAAAGAAATTTATGGAAGAGCTAAATAAAGAATTGGAAGCCCAAAAAGAAGAAAAACCAAAGAAAGAAGAAATTAAAGAAGAAATCACAATCGATGATTTCTCCAAAGTGGAATTAAAGGTTGGTACGATCATTGAATGTGAAAAACATCCTAAAGCCGATCGTCTTTTGGTGGAAAAGATCGACATGGGTGAAGAGATTCGTCAAGTGGTCAGCGGTATTGCTGATACGTATAAACCGGAAGAGCTGATCGGTAAACAAGTGATTGTCGTAACCAACTTAAAGCCGGTTAAACTTCGTGGCGTAGACAGCAACGGAATGATTCTTTGTGCAAGTTCTGAAAAAGGATTGTCAATTATCAGTCCGATAACAGAAATGTCAAACGGTTCTGTTGTACGCTAATATGAACGATCGACAAAAAGTTTTATTTCGACAGCTGCAGTTAGTCATCTTAGGACTTGTGATTTTCATCGGGGGTATTTTGGCCGATCATCAGGCGTTTCGCATCATCGGAATCATTGTATTGATTTTGGGGATCATACGCTATTACTCCTTTTGGAAACTGTTGAAAAAACTGGAACAGGATGAAGATACAGAGGCTTGATGCCAACTGTATCTTTTTTTGTGTTACACTAATGTTATGAAAAAAATCTTAGAGAATTTTGCCAGAGGTATATATGATTCCTTATCCGACAAAGAAGAAACCAATGTATTTCTCTATTCGGAAATTGAATCCTATGTGATCGAACTGTTTCGTTCATTTGTGAATAAAAGTGCGGTATTGATTGGGATTGGCATTATATCTATATTTTTGCTTACTTGGGGCATGGATGCTTCCTGGTTCTTTTCTACCGCAATGATCTTCTGGTTTGCGTGGGTGCTTTCAACCAGTGTTATGCGGCGGTTTTATATAGAATTTCAAAAGCGGCAGAAGAAGTTGAATTTGTGAAAATAAATAAGGCTTTTAGTTGTCAAAGAGAAACCTTTGTGATTAAATAGTAATGCATTATCAAGAGATGGGTTAGAGAGTTAGCTCGTTGATCCCACGCCAACCTGATATCGGCAGATATTAAGGTGGTCCTGCTAACGGCGATAAGAAGTATCTTGATTTCGACATACTTCTTAGGAAGTATGTTTTTTTATGGAGGAACAGTATGAAAAACTATATCTTTACCAGTGAGAGTGTTACAGAAGGACATCCGGATAAGATTTGTGATCAGATTGCCGATCGCATCCTGGATGCTGCTTTAGAACAAGATCCGTATTCCAATATGGCGGTGGAATGTACGATCAAGGATGATTTTGTATTGATTTATGGAGAAGCGAATACGAAAGCGAATATCGATTATGAGGCAATTGCCTTAAAAGAAATTCGCCGTATTGGTTATACGGAAGATTACAAGGTTCATGTGGTTGTCAATCAACAATCTCCGGAGATTCACAATGCGGTCAATCGCGATGAAATCTGTGCTGGAGATCAGGGAATCATGTTTGGTTATGCCTGTGATGAAAGTCGTGAATACATGCCTTTGACTATTTATTATGCGCATAAACTGGCTCGTCAGCTGACAAAGGTCCGTCGTCAAAACCCGATCTTGAAACCGGATGGAAAGACACAGGTTTCTGTGGAATATGAAAACGATGAGATCAAACGGATCGATACCATTGTTGTCTCTACGCAGCACGATGCCAATGCCACACAGGAAGAAATTCGCGAGTTGATCATGAACGAGGTTATCAAACCAAGTATCAATGAAAAGTTTTTGGACGAAAATACAAAATACTTCATCAATCCAAGTGGAAGCTTTGTCGTAGGCGGTTCTTTTGGAGATTCCGGAACGACAGGCCGTAAGATCGTTTGTGATACCTATGGTGGAAGAGGACGTATTGGAGGAGGCTGTTTCTCCAGTAAGGATCCGACAAAGGTTGATCGCAGTGCCGCTTATTATTGCCGCTATGTGGCCAAGAGTTTAGTAGCGAATAAACTTGCCAGAAGAGCGGAAGTTCAAGTCAGCTATGCCATCGGCAAAGCAGAGCCGATTTCTTTATGTGTTGATACATTTGGAACCGGAATCATGGATGATGAAAAACTGTTGGATGTGATCAAAAAGAATTTTAACTTTGATGTCAACAATATCATAGAAGAACTGGACTTAAGAAAACCAATCTATCATAAGACAAGCTGTTACGGTCATTTTGGAGATCCGCAGTTTACTTGGGAAAAGATCAAAAAAATATTATACTAAGAGCATGAGACGTGCTCTTTTTTTGTGGAGGTGATGTTTTGAGCGTTTTTTTGATGGGAATCGGTGTTGTATTTATTTTGTGTATCTTATTGAATCATTTATTGGCAAGATTGCCTATTCCTTCACTGGTGATCTTTTTAGGATTAGGTGTATTGTTTGGTGTAGATGGTTTGTTCCAAATATCTTTTGATGATTATACATTATCTGAAACCATTTGTTCGATCTGCCTTGTTTTTATTATGTTTTATGGAGGATTTGGCACCAATATTCGACAGGCAAAGAAAATTTTAGCGCCAGCCATCTTATTATCTAGTGTAGGTGTCGTCCTTATGGCTTTTTTAGTCGGTGGTTTTGTCTATTTTGCGTTTGGACTTCCTTTATATGCCAGTCTCTTGATGGGCGCTGTGCTTTGTTCTACCGATGCAGCCAGTGTTTTTAATGTGTTGCGTTCTAAGAATTTGGCATTGAAGCAGAATACGGATTCATTGTTGGAAGTGGAGTCAGGTTCGAATGATCCTTTCTCTTATATGTTGACATTAATTCTTTCCGCATTGTGCATGCAGGAATCTGTCCAAATTCCATGGATGTTGGTCCAACAATTAGGCTTTGGTGTACTCGTTGGAGTTTTAACAGCTAAAGGTGTTTTATTTCTTCTTCATCAAATGGATCAGCTTTCATCGGCAGAACGAACGATTCTTTTGTTTGCGGCCTCATTGTTATCGTATGCTTGCGCATATGCACTGGGAGGAAACGGTTATTTAAGTGTTTATTTATGCGGTATCATGTTGGGAAACAGTTTTGTGCCGGATAAAAAAGATATGGTTCATTTTTTTGATGTATTGACAGAAAACTGCCAGATGATCATTTTCTTTTTGTTAGGGCTATTGGTTACCCCTTCTTCGTTACCAAGCCAGTTTATGTATGCTTTTTGGATTTCCTTATTTATGATTTTGATCGCAAGACCATTGGTTTGTACATTGTTGTTGAAACCACTGGGTTTTTCATGGAATCGTATTGCGGTGATATCTATGGCTGGTTTACGTGGCGTTGCCTCTATCGTGTTTGCGATCATGGCGGTTACCAAAGGTGTGAACTATCCGTTAAACTTGTTTAATATTGTTTTTATCATTGTGTTGATTTCGTTGATCATACAAGGCTCTCTACTTCCCAAATTTACAGAGTGGATGAAGATGAAGGATCCACAAGGAAATATCTTAAAGACATTTAACGATTATCAGGAGGAAGAAGAAATTCGTTTTATCCAAATAGATCTTGATGAAAACCATGCATATGTCAACAAGACCATTTCACAGATTGCATTGCCCGAGCAGATGTTGGCGGTGTTGGTGCTTAAAAAAGAGGAAACGATTATGCCAAACGGAGATACATTTTTAGAAAAGGGAGATACACTTGTATTAGCCGCACATGCCTTTGAAGAAACACAAAATTATCGGATGAAGGAAATTTATATCGACGAGCATCATAAATGGTGTCAAAAGAACATCCATCAACTTCCACAAAATATGCCTTATTTAATCGTTATGATCAAACGACAAAAAGAAATCATTGTACCTCATGGGGATACAATGATTTGTGAAAATGATAAGCTTGTCGTGTTAAAGCATAGTTAGTGCTTTTACATAGAAATAGATGTTGTAACTTGAATGGATCTGTGTTTTTAAGAATCTTCATTTTTAGAATTCCACCATTTGTAGTCGATCCATAAAGCTGGAATTAATAAAATGATCATTGCAAGGACTCCATAAAACTGAGAAGTTAAAAATTCTGTTTTATCGATACCGGAATTGAAGATATCACAGGCCATAAAACCAAATATAAAAGGATTTAGAAATAAAAGTAGTTTTTTGTGCTTCCAATTTCTCTTCATCGAAATATTTTTTATAAGCAAAGACAGAATTAATAAAACAGCCACCAAGAGAATTTTTAGAAGGAAAGCGCCATTTAAAACCAAATGATCATTCATTATAATCCCACCTTTCTATCATTTCTATTTATATTATAACATAAGGAAAGAGGGATCCAGATATCTTGGTATTAAAAAAATCGTATCTTGATGCGATACGATTTAATAATCGGTAAGATTATCCGGGAAATTGACTTGATCCAAAGAATTAAAATCACGGATTTGACAATGAATCGTAAAATCCACATCGGAGGTATCGGATTCAATATTCTGACTACCGACGATATGTAACGTAAATTCTTGAAGGATGTTATCTTCTATGATTGCTTCTAAAGTAGCTTCCTCTAAAGTAACTGTTCCAAAAGAATCTAACAGCGTGGAAATCATTTGAGAATCTAGCGTATAGGAATAGGTGTTTCCGGAGCGACTACTGGATTCCATTAAGGATGTGAGTTCTTCATCGGTAAAGTTCATAAAAGGATCTTTCACGGATATTTTTTGATGGGTATCGATTCCTAAATTGGAAGCTACACTTTGAGAAGTAGTACCCATGGAATTGAGATATGTCTTTCCGTCACGAATGTAGAAACATAGAAAATCATCCTGGCGGTTTCCACCGGATTCTAAATCCACACGCAAAGCTAGTTGTAAATCATCGACTTGGCGATATTGCATATGCAAGTCAATGACGGAATCTTCCACACTTGCCATTTCAATACTTCCTTCAATTGTACCGGATTCTGTATCTAAGGTGTTGTGGAATGCGGAAAAAAAGGCAAGGATATCTTCATTGTTCTTTGATTGGCATCCTGTTAGGGCAAGACAAAGACAGAATGTCATAAATAGTGTTATAATCTTTTTCATAGAAGTTTCCTCCTGTTGACAGTATTGTATATATTTTCAGGAGTGAAGTCAAAAGAGGAGTTCTTATATGATTTTGGTTTATTTTAAAGAAGGTTCCCAACAAAAAGAGATTGTGGAACATGTGTTAAAAGATTTAAATGAAGAATTTAAAGAAGTAGGTGACAATCATTTGGATTTGGTTATCTCTAAAGTGTTTTCCAGCGATGAAGAGCCGGTGGAAAATAAGCTTTATGAAGATTTCTTATTTCTAGATACGATGCAACAAGATAAAATTCAGCTTTTTGCCAAGCTGTTGCAGGAAAAAGGAATCCGCCTTGGACGTGTTGCGGTGCGCACGGAAAATAATATTTCCTGGAAACTGAAAGATTTGATGGATGAAGTGGAAGAAGAATTTCAATATTTTTTATTGCGTGATCAACTTTTTGAAATCGTAACACATCCGGATAAAGAACGATTAGATGCTGATCCTGAATATTTGAAACGAATGTCTTTGGTGTATGCCATGTTAGAAGATTCAAATACGAAAATGGATGATTTAAAATCAGCTTATATGTTATTAACAAAAACAGAAGAAACAAGCTCTTAATGCAGGAGCTTGTTCTTTTCTATAAAAATCCAGAATTTTTTTAAAAAAGTACTTGCGCATTAAAAAAACTCATGATAATATATGTGAGCACTTGCCAAAGAGGCAAGTTTAACATACATGGCGCGTTGGAGAAACGGTTAACTCACATGCCTTTCACGCATGCATTCACGGGTTCGAATCCCGTACGCGTCACCATTTGATAAGCAAGTCCTGAAAAGGACTTTTTTGTATATTCTCTAAAAATAAAAAGAAATCAGCATGAACTGATTTCTGCTATAGGGTATGGATAAATGATGAAAGAGAATGCAGGGAGAAATGATGATAGTGTTCCATTTTCTCTGTTGCGATTTGTTTGTAGATGAGTTCTTTTCGCTTTTCATAGAGCATATTGGCCCAATAACCCCATAAGATGTCAGCCATAGCTTCAAACAAGCAGACTTCTGTATTTGATATCGGTAAATGATAGGCTTCATAAAATTGGTTTCTTGACTCTGGATCCATGATCTGGTTTTCGCTAAAGAAACTGGCGATATCAAAACGTCTATCGTTCATGGCACCATATTCCCAATCAATCAAGTATTCTCTTTGTGGACTAAAAAGGATATTGCCTTGTACAACATCATTATGACAAAGTGTATCCGGAATATAGATTTCTTTGACGACATTTAAGATTTTTTCTTCTTGATCAAAATGAATAATAGGGAACTTAATAGAATTCTTATATTGTTCCAGTTTAAAAAAAGGATCGAAGAAAAAAGAAACCTCTACTTTTTTTGTATGTAACTTTTTTAATAACAAAGCTGCTTTGGCATACTTTTTTGGATCAACGGTTTCATGAAACTCGGATACGTGAGGAACATAGTTGGTGATCTTTATACCGTTGATTGTATCAAAATAAAGCGTTTCTACATCGAGATCTTTTACATGCAGGAGGACTTCCTTTTCTTTTTCGAATTGAAGATGAAGGGCAGAGTGCTCACTTTTGGGGGAACGAATGATATATTTTTTTTGATTAACACACAGCAGATAATTATGATTGCTGATGCCTTTATCTAATTTTGTCAGGGAATATTGTCTGGTTTGAAATACATTTTGTATGGTCTGATCGATGATTTGCATATGTACATTGTACTCAAATTTCATTTATATGCAAAACGTGATAAAATAGAACCAATCAATAAGGAGGATATGACTATGGAAAACAAGCAAACTCCACCTGTGATCCCGACATCAGGACAAAAAGAAGAAAGAAAACCGCATCCGCAGGTTCCAAAATCGAAAAAAAGTGAAGTAAATTCACCGGAAAGCCATGCGTCTTTGGATATCAAGACGGTATTGGCCATCGTATTTGGTGCAGGTTCTATGGCTTTAACGATTTTATCGCCATTTACATTTTTCTTTAATATTTTGGCAATCATTGCCGGCGCAGTGGCTGTCGTTTTGGCACTGCTGTCCTTTGATATCACAAAAGTAAAGATACTGGCGATGATCGTTTCCATCGTAGGATTGGCGATTTCGGTTGTGATAGCCGGATTCTTGTTGTTTAGTGCAGCCAGGCTTTCCTGGAGCGTGCAGAATGCTTTCAACCACAGTTATAATTATGACTATAACTATGGTGATAGCTTCTGGGATGATGACGATGATTTCTGGGATTAGAAAAAAACAGGAAAAAATTTAGAAAAAGAGTGAAAAGTCCTTGCACTTTTTGCTCTTTTTTTATAATATAAGTAAGCATGCGTGGCAGAGTGCGCAACCACTCGTCGGACCACTGCATAAGAACAAACTATTTAGGAGGTATTGTCTTATGAGCAAAAAGAAAGTTGCTAAGGTTTGTAAGTTGCAATTCCCTGCTGGCGGAGCTAAACCGGGTCCTGCTTTGGCAAGTGCCGGTATCAACATGCCACAGTTCTGTACAGCATTCAATGATGCAACAAAAGACCGTAAAGGGGACTTGGTACCAGTTGTGATCACTGCGTACGAAGACAAGAGTTTTGATTTCATTTTGAAAACGACCCCTGCTGCCGTTATGTTGAAAAAAGCAGCAAACATTCAGAAAGCCAGCGGTGACCAGAAACAGGTAGCTGGAACGATCACAGTAGATCAGTTAAAAGAAATTGCTGAATACAAGATGCCAGATTTGAACGCTAACGATGTAGAAGCCGCTATGCGTATCGTTGCCGGTACAGCTCGCAACATGGGTATCAAAATCGAAGGATTTGAATAGGAGGTTTATCAATTATGGCAAAAGTAAGTAAACGCTATGCTGAAGTCAGCAAATTGGTAGATCGTAACAAAACGTATCCTATCGAAGAAGCTGTTGCTTTGGCAAAACAGACTGGAAAATGTGGATTTGACGCAAGTGTGGAAGTAAACTTCCGCTTAAATGTAGATCCTCGTCATGCGGATCAGCAGATTCGTGGTGCTATGGTTCTGCCTAACGGAACTGGTAAAACACAGAAGGTATGTGTTGTAGCACAGGGTGACAAGGAAAAAGAAGCTCAGGAAGCCGGAGCTGATTTTGTAGGTGGTGCTGATATCATCGAAAAAATCCAGAAAGGTTGGATGGATTTTGATGTATTGATTGCCACACCAGATATGATGGGTCAGTTAGGACGTTTAGGTCGTGTATTGGGACCTAAAGGTTTAATGCCTAACCCTAAGACAGGTACGGTAACAATGGATGTTGCCAAAGCCGTGGACGAAGTTAAAAAAGGTAAAGTAACATATCGTGTAGATAAAGAAGGAAACATCAATGTTATGATCGGAAAAGTAAGCTTTGAAGATGATAAACTGATTGAAAACTTCCGTGCAATCTACAACACGATTGCCAAAGCTCGTCCAACAACTGTAAAAGGAACTTACATGAAAAACTTAGTTCTTTCTACAACAATGGGTCCTGGTATCCGTGTTACAATCGAAAGATAATTGACAAAAATACCAGAATCAGTAAAATTTAGATTGTTATCAATATTCCAAAGACAGTAACTGTTCATTGAACTTAATTTGTTACCGAGGGTTGATGCTAGTAGTTTTTGAAATGCATTCCATTGACCCGCGTCTTGTATGCGGGTTTTCTTTTGGATATTGTTACAATAAATAGAAAGAGGTGGAACGAATGAATCAACAAATCCTTGCTCAAAAGGAAGCCAACGTTAACGCCTTAGCTGACAAGATGAAGGATGCCAGCTCCATCGTATTGGTTGAATACCGTGGATTGACTGTTGCGGAAATCAATGAATTGCGTAGAGATCTTCGTAAAGAAGAAGTAGATTTCAAAGTCTATAAAAACGCAATTGCTCGTCGTGCATCTGAAAAATTAGGTTACGATGATTTCGCAAAAGACTTGATCGGACCAAACGCTTTAGCTTTTGGTAAAGATCCAGTGGCTCCTGCTCGTGTATTGGCTAAATTTGCCAAAGAACACGAAGCACTTGTATTAAAGACAGGTATCGTTGATGGCGACATGGTCGACACAGATACGATCAAAAAATTGTCTGCATTACCGAACAAAGAAGGTATGTTGGCTAAGTTCGCTTCTTGCCTGAATGCACCATTGATCAAGTTCGCTATGACTGTTAAGGCTGTAGCTGAAGCTAAAGAAAATGGTACATTTGAAGTAAAAGAGGTAGAAGCAAAAGAAGAAGCCGCTCCTGCACAGGCAGAAGAGGCAACAGAGGCTGCTGTAGAAGCTGCCCCAGCTGAATAACATAGGAGGAAAAAGAAAATGGCTAAATTAACTCAGGAAGATATTCTTGCTTACTTAGAAGAAGCTACAATTTTAGAACTGAATGACTTAGTAAGCGCAATCGAAGAAAAATTCGGTGTCGTTGCAGCTGCTGCTGTAGCTGCTGCTCCGGTTGAAGAAGCAGCTGCTGCTGGACCAAGCGAAGTAACTGTAACTTTGACAGATGTAGGTGGAACTAAAGTTGCTGTAATCAAAGCAGTACGTGAAATCACTGGTTTAGGATTAGTAGATGCTAAGAAACTGGTTGATGGTGCTCCAGCTGCTATTAAAGAAAACGTTAGCCCAGAAGAAGCAGAACAGATCAAAGAAAAATTGGTTGCTGCTGGTGCTACTGTTGAAGTTAAGTAATTTAACGAAGACAAAACATGTAAGAAAAAGCCTTTATCTAAAGCAGATAAGGGCTTTTCTTTTTGAATCGTGATACTGGTTTGATACTAAAAATTTTTAATTTTCTTGTCTTCTTCCAGACATTGGATATGAAATATTCATAAATAAAATTTATGACACACTAATTTATATGTATTGGTGTTTTTTTAATAATACGATTACAATAAGGAACGAATTAGTTATTTGGATACACTTGCCTTGTTACTTCTATCAAATGCTGCATGGCAGGTGTCATCTGCTTATACTGATTCCAGATCAAGTAAATTTGGATTGCTTGAAACTCTGTCACCGGAATCGATACATATTCTTGATCGTCCGGTAAAGTATGTTCAAAAAGAAGAGTAGCGGCAATTTTGTTGGTCACCAGTTGTTTGATAATAGAAATCTGGTTGGTTGTTAAGATGATATTGGGATCGATCTTATAGTGCATGCATTGGCTGATGGTTGCAGTAGTCAGAAAGGATTCCTCGGACAACATGACCAAAGGCTGCTCCTTGATTTCTTGTATCGATAACATATTCTTTTTGGACAAAGGATGTTCCTTATGAACAAACAGGCAAACTCTGGTATCTGCAATTTTATAGGAACCTAATGTAGAAGGTATGGGAGCATTTGAGGAAACGATGGCTAAATCCAGTTTTCCATCAATGATTTTTTGTCGGTTCAACATGCTTCCGTTTTCCACAAGAATGGTTTGAATCTGTGGGTATTGTTGATATAAAGCTTGTGCAATCAAAGGAAAATATAAGGTCGAACTGGCTGGAGAAAGGCCAAATTGCACCGCTTGATGCGTATGGCCTAAAAACTTCATTCGATTGGAAAAGGCATCTGCCTGTTCCAGTAATAGATTGGCTTCATTTAAAAAATCTTGTCCTTGCTTAGTTAAGACCAGACCTTTGTTCTGGCGCAGAAATAAAGTGATGCCAAATTCCTGCTCCAAGTCATGAATCACATGTGTTAATGTGGGTTGGGAAATGTGCAGAGCCTTGGCTGCTCGTGTTAAATTGTTGTATTTACAGATGGTTTTAAAATAGTGTAATTGAACCAAAGTCATAAAAAGCCTCTTTTCGATTTGAAATCATTATAACAGAACCTTTTAAAGTAGAGTAGAAAGGAACGGGAATATGAAACGATTATATCATTATTTACGCGCCTATCCATTGATCACGATCTTAGCGCCTTTGTTCAAGATGTTAGAAGCAACCTTCGAACTGTTTGTTCCGTTAGTTGTTGCCCAGATGATCGATATGGGAATTGCCCAAAAAGATGCGATTTTTTTATGGAAGATGACAGCGCTACTGATTTTATTAGGAATCATCGGCTTTGCTTTTTCTTTAACGGCACAATACTTTGCCGCTAAATCAGCAGTCAGCTTAGGACAGTCCATGCGTAAAGATTTGTTTGCACATATCAACACATTTTCGTTCCAGGAGATCGATCGTATCGGTACATCGACCTTGATCAACCGAATGACCAATGATATCAATCTGGTACAAAATGGTTTGAATATGTTTTTGCGCCTATTTTTACGTTCTCCTTTTGTCGTATTGGGAGCTATGGTCATGGCTTTCAGTGTGAATGTAAAGGCGGCTTTGATCTTTGCGGTTGTTATTCCGGCTTTAATGATCGTTGTATTTGCGATTTTGTTGATAACAATGCCTCTATATAAAAAGGTACAACAGACATTAGATCGAGTATTGTTGAAGACAAGAGAGAATTTAACCGGTATTCGTGTAGTACGAGCCTTTGCCAGAGAAGACAAAGAAAAACAACAGTTTCATCAGGAAACGGATACACTGTATCAAAAACAAATCTTTGTCGGCAAGATTTCCGCTTTATTAAATCCTTTAACGTATATGATCGTTAATCTGGGTGTTATTGCCATTTTATATTTTGGTGGTCTGCAGGTAAATGCAGGAGAATTGACACAGGGAGAGGTCATTGCCTTGATCAACTACATGTTCCAAATTCTGACAGAGCTGGTAAAGCTGGCCAATCTGATCATTCTTTTATCCAGATCTTTTGCGAGTCTGGGACGTGTAAATGCGATATTTGAAGTCCCTTCTTTTTTAGAAGAAGGAGACGATAGACAATGGGATTTAAATCCTTCAAAAGACGTTTCGGCTATTTCCTTTGACCATGTCAGCTTTCAGTATGCGAAATCTGGCAAAGAAGTGCTGCAGGATATTAGCTTTCAAGTACAACAGGGAGAAACGATTGGAATCATTGGGGCAACCGGTTCCGGAAAATCTACACTGGCTCAACTCTTGTGTCGCTTTTATGATCATACAAAAGGAAAGATTTATTTGTTTGGAAAAGAAATTGAGACACTTTCGCCTTTTTCTCTTCGTGAACATATTGGATTTGTCGAACAAAAGGCAACCTTATTTTCCGGAACATTAAGGAAAAATATGCAGCTAAAAAAGAAAGATGCTACAGATGAAGAGATATGGAAGGCTTTAGATATTGCACAGGCCAGAGAGTTTGTCGAGGAAAAGAAAGAAGGATTAAATCTGGAAATTCTACAAAAGGGAAGCAATCTTTCCGGTGGTCAAAGACAACGATTGAGTATTGCCCGTGCTCTGGTTGGAAATCCGGATATTCTGATTTTGGACGACAGTGCTTCAGCGCTTGACTTTGCGACAGATGCCAGACTGCGCCATGCGATTCGTACGCATACGAAAAATCAAACAGTTTTGATCATTTCACAGCGTGTATCTGCCATTTATGATGCCGATCACATTCTGGTCATGGAGGATGGAAGGCTTGCAGGCTACGGAAGACATGAAGATTTAATGCGAGATAATTTAATCTATCAGGAAATCTGTGCTTCCCAGTCCTTTGGAAAGGAGATGGCTTCGAATGCGTGAAAATAAAGAAACACTACAAAGAATCTTAACCTACTTAAAGCCCTATCGCGTATGGATATGTTTGTCGTTTCTTCTTTCGACTTTGGTTGTAGGCTTTACACTTTACGTTCCCATTATGACGGGGAAAGCGGTAGATAAGATCGTTAAAGCCGGACAGGTCGATTTTTCAGGCTTGATGGTCATCCTGTTTGGAATTTTCTTATCGATTTGTGTGACTTCTATGGCACAATGGCTGATGAACCACATCAATAATAAGATCACTTATCGCGTGGTCAAAGATTTACGAGTGCAGGCCTTTGATCATTTACAGGTATTACCGCTATCCTTTGTGGATCAGCATGCTTCCGGAGATCTGATCAGCCGCATCATAACGGACATCGATCAGTTTTCAGATGGCTTGTTGCTTGGATTTACTCAGCTATTTTCTGGTGTATTGACCATTGCAGGTACAATTGTATTCATGGCCAGCTTAAATCTCTGGATCACGATGATTGTCGTGCTGTTAAGCCCGCTTTCATTTTTACTGGCAAATTTTATCGCAAAAAAATCGTATCAGATGTTTACGTATCAGTCACAAACCAGAGGGCAGTTAACGGCTTTTACCAATGAAATGCTTGGTGGAATCAAAGTGGTGCACGCCTTTAACCATCAGGCCGAAGCACAAAAAGACTTTGATCAGATCAATGAAGAATTATCGAACTATTCTCTAAAAGCTACCTTTTATTCTTCTATTACCAATCCGGCAACTCGTTTGATGTATTCATCGATCTATGCCGGTGTGGCGATTGCGGGAAGTTTAGCTTGTACGGCTTCTATGATCAGTGTAGGGCAGCTGTCCAGCTTTTTAAGCTATACCAATCAATACACCAAGCCGTTTAATGAGATTACCGGTGTGATTACCGAGTTTCAAAACTCGATCGCATCGGCGGCTCGTGTCTTTGCCCTTATTGATGAACCGACAGAAATTCCCGACAAAAAAGAAGCGCTGAATTTAACAAATCCAAAAGGAGAGGTTGTACTGAAACATGTGGATTTTTCATATAGTCCAAATAAACCATTGATTCAGGATTTGAACGTTTCGGTTAGACCGGGACAGCGCATTGCCATTGTCGGACCTACCGGATGTGGAAAAACAACACTGATCAATCTTCTTATGCGCTTTTACGATGTGCAAAAAGGCGCCATCTGGTTTGATGACCATGATATTCGTGAAATTACGCGTCATTCTTTGCGTACGAGTTATGGTATGGTCTTACAGGATACATGGTTAAAAGCGGCAACGGTCAAAGAGAATATCGCCTATGGGAAGCCGGATGCCACAGATGAAGAAATCATAGAGGCAGCTAAAAAAGCGTATGCGCATAATTTTATCTTGCAGATGCCAGAGGGCTATGACACGATTCTGGCCGAAGGAGGAGGCAATCTTTCGCAGGGGCAAAAACAGTTATTGTGCATTGCACGAATCTTATTGTGTTCGCCATCGGTCTTGATCTTAGACGAAGCCACTTCTTCGATCGATACCATGACCGAATTACGTGTACAAAAAGCTTTTGAAACGCTGATGAAAGGAAGAACGAGCTTTATTGTAGCCCATCGATTATCCACAATTCAAAATGCCGATCGTATCTTAGTGATGAACCAGGGAAAGATCATCGAACAGGGAAAACATCAGGATCTATTATCACAAAAAGGATTCTATTATCAGCTCTACAACAGCCAGTTTTCATCATCTGTGAATGGATAGAAGACGTAGAGTTTGGTACAATAGAGACATGATTGAAATTTGTAATGTGACCAAAATTTATGAAAATGGCGTGGTTGCCCTGCGTGATGTTTCTATGCAGATTCCTGAAAAACAAAGAACTGTCTTTTTTGGACCAAGCGGCTGTGGAAAGACAACGCTATTAAGAATGATTGCCGGCTTAGAAAGTATTACAAGCGGAAATATCATCATGCCAACATCCTTGAAGATATCGTTCATGTTTCAAAATGATCGATTGTTAGATGCCATTTCTGTCAAAGATAATATTGCGTATGGCATCGATCAAAGAACCATCTCTAAAAGTGACTTGGCAAGAAAGGTAGAGGATACCGCCAGGCTTGTAGGTGTAGATTCAATTTTAGAACAAAAGTGTAAAACCCTCTCCGGTGGGCAGAGACAGCGTATTTCTCTGGCAAGAGCCTTGATTAAAGAACCGGATTTGTTGTTGATTGATGAAGGCTTGAATTCCTTGGATCAAACCTCAAAATATGAATTGATCGATGTCTTGATCAAACTGCAGGAAACAAAACAATTTACCTTATTATATGTGACGCATGATGCCCAAGAAGCCAAGAAGGTGGGACAAAACTTTATAGAATTTAAAAAGGAAGGGGATTAATTATCCTCTTCCTTTAGTATTTTGGCGGCGGCATTAAAGATACCATTTTCATAGGTACTGGTTGTTGACCAATTGGCAAAGCTTTTGACATAATCGGACGCACTTCCCATCGCAACTCCGATATCTGCTTTTTCTAACATGCCAATATCATTCGTGCTGTCTCCAATACAGATCGTATCCTTCCATGTCATGTTGTTTTTGTTTAATACCAGCTCGATTCCCTTGGATTTATCATTATCGGCATTAAAGATATCAAAACAGAAGCCATCGGTTTTAACGTTGATTAAATCCGAACGAAGATTTGGATGTTCCTTCATAAAAGCATCCAAACTAGTTTTATCCTTTGTCATGATCACGGCATTAAAGACACGGTGACGTTTATGGAAAGTCTGTGTCTGGTCATAAAATAAAGAATCCAATACATTACAATATTTACAGAAATAGTACATCGGATAAAAATCGTTGTAGATATATGTCGCATCACCGAAATGAAACATCAATCCGAATTTATGATCCTTACAAAGCTGTACCAGTTCTTCTACGGTTTCTTTTTCAATAGGGTAGGCGCCGATCTCATTGAAATCTTTATCAAGAATATAGCTTCCGTTGATCAGCACATAATCATCAAACTGCACTCGTTCCAAGATCAACTTCATTTGATTTAAAGGTCTTCCAGTAGCGGCACATACCTTATATCCTTTATCTTTTAACATCTGGATCGCATCCAGTGCACTATCTTGTATGATATCATTTTCTGTCTGATACAAAGTTCCGTCCATATCAAGAAAGACAATTTTGTGTTTCATGTTCATTCCTCTTTTCTGTCCTCAGTACTTATTATAATAAAAAAGTAGAAAAATTTGGATGATGTTTTGTCTTTTTAAACGATAAAATTATTTTGTGACTAAAAATAAAAATCGCTTAACCTCCAATTTGTTGACATAGCCTTTTAAGTAATCGCAAATTTAAAAAG